>Ga0209396_1002189_pt1 | contig 20731 bp, 2 predicted proteins | sample GOMGulsemesocosm_6_FD_184638 | JGI IMG/M metagenome (GOLD analysis project Ga0209396, IMG submission 184638) | Methane-oxidizing microbial communities from mesocosms in the Gulf of Mexico - GOM8C Gulf of Mexico (SPAdes) (version 2) | ecosystem: Environmental > Aquatic > Marine > Cold seeps...
AAAAGGGACAAAATCGCTACCGCTAAGTCATAACCCCCTCCTGATAAATCAACAATAGAATTATTATCAATCATATTTTGGGCGCTACTGGCATGTATTTCCACCCCAGACATATGACCATACCCCCAGCGAGTATAGGGTACAGAGAAACGGTCTGGGGTAGCTTTAGTGGGGTCAACACTGGTATTTAATTGCAGCCCAACAAAGACGACTTTATTAACAAAAACATCTTTATTAAGATATTTATCTGCATCCAAAGCTTGGTAATAAGACACACTAGGAATACTGCCGGGTGGTCCTAGGTAATTTAATTGATAGTTAATAGATTCAATTTTTGCCTCACAACAAAGACCACTCTTTTTGACGGCCCCCAAAGACAAAGAATACATATCGCCCTTGATATTATTGCTGTGCCGAACAATACCATCCACATCCAAAGGAATATTGATGAAACCCTGCTGATCATTTTTCAGTTGTAATTTTTCTGTCGGCCTAACCACAATCTCCTGAATATAATTAGCCCTTTCCTGAACACTAATATCAACCGCCATAACCACCGCAGGCCAACGCTTGATAGCCTTTGCCAGAAAAGCATCTTCTGCTGAAGTTGATGGCTCTGCAAATATCACATCGAAGGCAACCGCTTTGGCGCCTTGCTTAAATAACTCATCAACCAAATTGCCATGCAGAGATCGTGACCATGGCCATTGCTGATTCAATTCAGCAAAAGAGGCTTCGTCAATTGCCACAACAATGACGTCTTGAGCCAACTGAGGCTCCTTCATTGTATAAAGAAAATCTAGATATGCAGTTTCAATACCCCGCCCTCCCGGCAAGTGAGTGAATATCAGCATCAACAAGGTTAAGCCTAGACTCAGGCTGATCATTAAGGGTTTGGTAAGCGTCTTTGAATTAATCATAGACATTAGAAGTTATAAATAAAACTGAAGACAGTGGTTCTGGCCGGAACGACTCCCTGAACACTAAACTCATCCGTCAGCCAGTTAAAATGATTATCCAAGAGGTTCAATACCTCTAATTCAAACTTCATCTCTTTACTGTTAACTTCATAGGCTAGCCTGATATCGGTTACCCCAAGGCCCTCTTTTTTTCTATCATTCTCAAATTCAATCTGACGGAACTGCTGTTTAATGCCAACAGAAAATCCATTAATGGCCAAATAATTCAACTGCAACCCCAATAGCTGATCGTCTCTATCCAAGTTGCTATCAAATACATCCTCTATGTCCCCATAACGGTAATCCACTACCGCCCCTAATTGATTAGTCACTAGCTGGTTCCAGTTCAGCTCATAACCTTTTTGCTCGCCTTTAAAATCCATATCATGATCTTGATACAGTGATTTCACATAAAACACATTACTTGAGACAAATCCCGACTCCCATTCATATTCCCATACCAAATCAGTCTCTTCGCTAATCACCCCTTCCCGATTATTCCTCGACATAGCAATACCGGCAATTTCAACCGGGTCCAGCCGGGCAGAGACAAAAGGAAGTAAGTAGCGAAAACTTGCTAGGCGAATATAGTGCTGCGAACTAGGATTCCATATAAACCCGACTCCGGGATTAACCTCGTTTAATACCCAGCTTTGATTATTGATCGGGTTAGCATTTTTCATTTGATCCACATAAAGATAAAACTCAGCACTGAGTTCTGGTAATAATTTCCAGTTATCCTTGAGATACAAACTGTAAAAATGGGTGGATTCAGATTCCTTAATATTGGAGCTAAAGGCCGCTATGGGTGTAATAACACCATCGGCATCAAAACTTGCATTCTCTTCCTGCTTAATTTCAATATCAGATTTTAATAGCAGCATGCCCGCTAACCATTGGTGATTGCCCTCCCGCTGCTGGCTTTGTAACTGCAACTGAAGGCTAGGCCTTTTAAAATTGCTAGATGCATCTTCTTGCAGGTAAAGCGCGGGCAAGGTAATTAACTCACGAGAATGAGTTGAAAGATTCCCCCTATGTTCTGCATATCCTAAATAACCCAGATACTGGCTGGAAGGAGACTGGCGATAGACATAGCCCAGTTCCGCCTGACTTAAACGACTAAAGGTTCTATCATCCGGTACTGCTGGGGCATCATATTCATAACGGCGATCGATATTGTCTCCCTGTTTAATTTCGGAAAAAACAGTTGAAAAAAACAGCCCTTGTTTCTCCTCGACATCCCACTTCCCTAACAAGGCAGCACTGGACTCTCTATCAAAATGATTATCTCGCCAACCATCCTTATTCCTATTATCTAGCAACAAACTATAAGCCAAATGCTTATCCGGCTGAGCGCCATAAAATATTAATTCTTCACCTGATTGCTGGTACTCACCTAGATCAAGAGTTAATTGACCACCACTATCAGGCTGCTCAAAAAAGGAGGTATATTGATTGAAGGTATTAAAAGTATTTAGATTGGCACTTTGTAATAGGCGAGCGAGCAAAGACTCTGAGGCAAAGGCATAACTTCGATTCTCCTGCTCTGCTAACGACTGAGCATAAAAAAGATGAGCGCTGGCATTCATACCATCGGCTTTTAGGGCTTTAATCGCCGTATGACTGGCCCATGACGACAAGTCCAACTGACGATAAAGTAAAGACAGATCTAGATTACGCACAGCTAAATCCTGATCCAATAAAAATCTTGAGCGATAAACCCCTTTGTTGTCATTCAGACCTACCGCCTGCTTCAAAGCCCGTATCGCTTCACCGGGGCGATTTAGATCTCGTAGTATAATCGCTTGATAAAACCAACCCGTAGGATCCGCCGGATCCAACTTTATACTATGACGAAACATATCAAAGGCCTTATGGTAACGCTTAACCTGATAGAGCATTTTCCCCCAATAGCTGACAAAAAGTGCTCGCTGAGGGTCTAGAGCGACTGCCTGAGTGATATATAATAAAGCATCTTCCACCCGCCCCAATCGCATCATCACCAACCCAAGACCAAGATGAGATTCCGCCATCCCGGCATCTTGGGCCAAAGCTTGAGTAAAAGATGTCTGCGCCTTTTCTGTCTGCTGCTGTGCCAGCAATATAAAGCCCATTAAATTAAGAATCCGAGCATTATTTTCTTCTAGTCGTTTAGCTCTATTGATAGTAGACCAAGCTTTATCTGTATAACCACTGGAGAACTGAAGCTCCGCCAGCAAGGTTAAGGCAAGACTATTGTTCGGTGAGTATTGCAAAGCCTGATAAGTATTCTCTATCGCTTCGTTTAACTTCATAAAAGATTTATTAACATAAGCCAGAGTTATCAAATTTTCAGCAGACTCAGGAAATAGCAATACTGACTTTTGAGCGGCAAGTTGAGCCGCTTGCTTGTTATTTAACATCAGCTCGCTGATCGCGAGTAAACGCCAGGCACTATCATCTTCAGGGGCTAACTCAAGGTGGACTTCTAACTGTTGTTTTGCTTTGGAAGGATTACTGCGATGAATATTAAGTAAAGCCTGTAATAAAGACAGGTTGAGTTTTTGTTGAGGGCTCTTCTGCTTTAAGCTCAACAGTCGCTGCTGAGCTTTTGTTAACTCGACTAAATCCTTGTATCCAAATACCGGGGGAACCACTAAGGTCCACTGCACTTCATGCAAAGGGTTAATTAACAGACTTTTAATTGGCGCCTTACCAAGACGAGTTATAACCTGAGATCCGGCACCTGCGATCACCTGCCCATATTCATTCCAGTGCTTTACCCGTCCTTCCAATACAACACTGACAACCGATAAGTCTGCCAGTACTCGCAAGTTAATCTCAGTACCTCTGATGCCAGCAGCAACACTAGGGGTATGAAATTCAACATGAATGTCTTTGTTTTTATTTCTGGCCCACAACTCCCCTGAAAACAAGCGATAGACAGATTTTTTAAGCTGGCTTACTTTTAAAAACCCCGCTGTTTTATTTAGCCAACCCGCGTTTTGCTGTACAGATTTAAGGGTGAAATGACTATTGCGATTAAGTTTTAATAGGGTTTCATCAGCTAGTAGTAATGTAACTCGACCGCTTTCGTTGGTTTTAAGACTATCCCCCATGTGTAATTTTGATTTTACTGTCAGCAGCTGCCAATTATTTTGATCAGACCGAAGGATTGAAACATCACCCGAAAAACTGATAATCTCGCCTGCATAACCAAGAGCCTCACCTTCGTTTTCAGCAAGTGTAACAAGAGGTAGAAATAAAAAATAAAGTAATAAAAGATACAATAAAATATCTAGTAATAACTCATAGTTATTTGAAATTCTAAATTTCATCAATATTATGCCCACCCGATTTTTTAGTCTAACGATATACCTATAAACTCAGCTAATATTCAGGACTCGCTTGGATAATATAGACTACTATTAATGACATCACACACTGCAATGAATTGAGGTTCAAGCGATGTGTTCACCCTCCTTAATTATTCGTTGCAGAAGTTTCCATCCAGACTTTTTTGTAATTATTTTCGTTATTTTTATTATTCAATTTTTGAATATCAATAGCATTCAAGCGAATAATCCCGCACTGACCTTTACTGAAGATTTTTCAACAAGAGATTTAAATGATATATCCAAGACCTCTGCTATTTGGTCCACAAATCAAAAGACCCTTAGCTTGGCACCTCGATCTCTGCAAGTTAGTGGACTAACGAATAATGATTTAACCGTTAATAATCTTGAAGATAATATTGGTATTATGGTTTTAAGTTCCGCTGTGTCCGATCTAAACGGCGATGGTTATAAAGACCTTATTCTAGGTACTGGATCATCTACTAATAAAGTATATATCAACAATGGAACAGTCACTCCTTTTGATTCTGTTATTCCCTTCGAATTTGGATTGAATTTTGAACATTCCTATATTGCTGTAGCAGATATTAATAATGATGGATTGATGGATATTGTAGCTACTGAAACTACGGTAGATATTGCCTATTTACGCTATTACCTCAACAATGGCACAGATAACCCTTTCAATAATGTCACAGACAACCTTTTAGAAAAGGTTACACCTGTTACTATGACAACCACAATAGTAAGCACAACAAGAGAAGACATATATCCCCCCACGTTAGTCGATCTAAATAATGACAATTTTCCAGATTTACTGTTACCCACAGATGGTATTGATTTAGTTTTCATTAATACTAAAGATCCTGCTCGTTTATTTAACTCAGCTCAAGATATAGGTACAACATCCGATATTAGCCATCAAATTAAGTCATTAGATATTAATAATGATGGTAATCCGGATATAGCTGTTATTTACAGAAATACCCCTTCAAGAATATATATAGGCGACGGGTCTGATACTCCCTTTGATCCTTTGAATACCGTGACATTGAGCACAACTAGCCTTCATTATTGGGCCTCAATAAATGCATCTGACCTTAATGGTGATGGTTACGTAGATATTATAATAGGCACAGTGAACAATAATCGTTTTTTTATCAATCAGCATAATTCAAAGCCTGACAATCCGTTCCCTACTGGAATTATTTTTCCAGATCTAGGTGAAATCACCCGTTCAACTTTAACAGCAGATATCGATAACGATGGTGACCTTGATGTATTGTTCGGTAAGGTGGAATCACCCCATAAACTCTATTTGAATAATGGTACTGCCAATCCCTTCAGTAATGTTACAGCCATAGATATATTGGATGGTAATTATAGCACTGTGACACTATTCCTTGAAGATATGGATAATGATTTCGATCTAGATTTATTTGAAATAAATGATACTGAAATAAACCGCCTGTATATAAATAATCAAAGCGAAATACCTTTTCAACATTCGGATATATCTCAAATTACACAGTCTAGCACCATCCAGAATGTAAAAGTTTCCGATATGGACAATGATGGAGATCTAGATATAGTCGCAATGCAATCACGCGGGGATTTAAATAATACTATCTTTAAAAATAATGGTTCAGGCTCAAGTTTTATACCTCAGACTATAACCGATACTTTACCATCAAGGGCTATAGCTATCGGTGATATTGATAGCAACGGTCTCAAAGATTTTGTTGTCGGTAATGGTGATGATAATGGTGGTATTTATCAGGATAAATTTTATCTACAGCAGAGCGATGGTACATTTTTAGCCATGGATGTCGGTATCTCTACCGATATTTATAATACTTGGCATATTGAACTGGCCGATTTTGATAAAGATGGAGATCTTGATCTAGCGACAACTGGGACAGGACCGAGTAATAAATTATACCTCAATAAAGGAGCTCCATATTATTTGAAAAACTCACCTGCTATCCCCCTTCCAATTACCCCAAATTCTTATCTGGCAGCGCCCTTAGTTATCACCACAGGTGATTTCAATAACGATGGTTATTTGGATATAGCCACTGCTTTTACTCATGTAAATATTATTTTAAATAATAAAATGCCTACGCCTTTTGCTGGTGTCATGCCGATAGAGATAAACCTCGCAGCATTAGGCTTCTCAGAGATAGTTGATAGTCTTGATAGCGGTGATATAGACAATGATGGCGATATCGATTTAGTTCTTGGATCTTTCGACTTTAAAAATATATTATTATTCAATGATAACAGTGAAAATTTATTCTCAAACAATAATTACAGCATTATTGGCGATTATGAGTTATTGACTAGCTCGATTAAATTGCTGGATATGAATAGAGATGGGCATTTAGATATATTGACTCGTAATTCTTTCAACGTAGACCAAATGTTTATTAACAATGGCACCGCGGACCCTTTTAATTCAGTAAGCCCAATTAATTATGAGGACTGGAGCACTGGCGACATACTCATTATTAAAGATATGAACAATGACGGCACCTTGGATCTAGTCAGCCATTCACCTACTAGGAATCTCCAAACTTTAATTTCAAAGCCCGTACAACAAACCCTATCCGGCATCCAACCTTCAGATATTTCACTACAAACAAACCCAACCCAAGCCATTGCTGTATTTGATATGGATGCAGATGGAGACTTGGATATTATTAGTGGGAATAATAGTGCAACCGTATCCAACAAGTTATATTTAAATAATGGCACAGATACGCCGTTCTCAGGTATTAGTCCTTTATCTATAACCAATGAGATGCATCTATCACAGGATATTGCCCTAGGTGATGTCAACAATGATGGTCAGCCAGATCTGGTTGTTGCCAATGCCAATACTGTGAATAAAGTTTATCTTAACGATGGAATTGGAAGCCCCTTTGATACCTTGATATCCGGTATAAATATCAGTAACGAAGCTAACAACTCTACTGCTATACAACTCGTTGATATTAATCAAGATGCATACTTAGATGTTTTAATTGCCAATAGCGGCTCGGTCAATCGATATTTTATAAATAACAAAACAGCCAGTCCATTCTCTTCGGTAATGGCATTGCTAATAGATGCTAACGACCTACATTTGAGCCAAGCTATATTAGCAAAAGATATAGACCTTGATGGCGACATCGATATTATTGTTGGAAATAACGGCATTAATCGCCTTTATCTCAATGACGGAAGTGGCATTCCATTTGCGGCCGCATCCGGCGTAAATATCACCACCGATAATCACAATACCCAAGCACTTGCTGTGGCAGATATAAACAATGACGGTTACCCAGATTTAGTGGTCGCTAATAGCGATAGTATAAACCGCGCATACATCAATGATAAACTGGGCAACCCCTTTGATACTTTGGGTGGGCAGGATATAGGAACTGAATCTAATATAAGTAACGCTGTTGTTATCGTTGATCTTGATCTGGATGGGGCTCTGGATGTAGTTTTTGCAAATGAGGGAGAGGAAAATAAATATTATTTAAATAACGGATCAAGTACTCCTTTTACAGGAGTACAAGCTGTTGCTATTGCAGAGAGCAAATTCTCTTCAACCGATATTTTATCGGCCGACATTGATAATGACGGCATTAAAGATCTTGTAATAGCGAATAATAATGCTAAGAATTTTTTATATCGATCCCAACTTTATAACGGAAAAAAAGGTGAAGTAACATCACTGGCAATTGACGATGAAAGCGATATTATAAAAGCAACGTTAAGCCCAACTCTAAATCTTCCTGCAAATACTTCGGTTAATTGGTTTTTAAGTAACAATGGAGGAATTAAATATTATCAAGTTCAGCCCAATACAGAATTCACCTTCCCTGTTTTAGGTGATGATTTACGCTGGAAAGCACAACTAAATTCCCTATCGCCTATTTATACTCCGAAAATTGATAGCATCACCATTACCGCTCAGGTAGATCACGACAAGGATTTCATCAGTGACAACCTGGACTTCTGTATCGGCACCTATTATCCCAACCAAGTCGATACAGATGGGGATGCAATTCCCGGTGTTTCTACAGGGCCAAGCAATGGTGGCGATCTTTGTGATGAAGATGACGATAATGATGGTTATCTAGATATTAATGACCTATTCCCCTTAAATGCAGAAGAATGGGCTGATACTGACGGAGACTGCGGTGTAGCAGATCCAAACCTGACCAGCTCAGGTACTGGCTGTGGGGACGAATCTGATAACGATATTGATAACGACGGCATACTTAATGGAATGGATGATTATGCTTTAAATATCGCACCGACTATCTCAGGTTCTGCACCACTTCAAGTAATACCAAATACTACCTATAACTTTACTCCAGTGATCACAGATGGTGGCGATCTAGTGAGCCAAGCATTGTCAGTCAGCTTGTCCTTTGCTGGTGGTGGTCATACTGCATTACCTGCTTGGTTAAATTTTAATACTACAACGGGCGAGTTATCCGGAGAAGCCTCTAATGACGACTATGGATCTATTAACAATATTATTTTAACCGTTTCAGACCAAGTAGAAGATAGGTCACTGGCCAGTTTTAGTCTGAATATCTTAGACACCAGAGCACCCAATACCTTAGCAATCCCTTCAGGAGGAAGCTTCAACTCTGATACCCGTGTCACCATTGCCTGTATCGAGAATATAGGCACAGGTTGCTCTAGTATTCATTACACCTTGGACGATGCAGCAGCACTGGTTAATTTTAATCAAATAAATGCCGACTCCGTCAGTTTAGATATCGTCGCCAACCTAGGCAGTACCAATTTGCGTTTTTATTCCAAAGACAGTGCCATTACAAATAATATTGAGGCACTGCATACCGAAACCTATAACTTTGACCTAGTTAATCCAACGGGATCTATTGGTACTCCAGCAGCACAAAGCATTCAAAATTCGGTGCCCTCCATATCAGGCAGTGGTTTTGACGCAGGAGCTGGCATTGCCAATATTGAAATACAAATCACCGATGGTACAAATTCCATTCAAGATGTTAATGGCGTTTTTAAAGCGGGAGCCCCTTCCTGGTTAACCACCACAACCACTAACAATTATTTAACTTGGAGTTACGATAGCAGCACCCCTACTTGGGTGAGTGATGCTGACTATAATATTAAGGCTAGAATTACCGATCTGGCAGGCAACAGCACCCTAGTGAGTAGTGATTTTACCTTTTATAACGGCAGCCCTGCGGCTACGACATTGAGCTTAACCTTAACCAATGCCACCATTCCCAATGGGGAAGCCACAGATGCCAGCTTGACCCTGACTCGATTAAATAACACCAATGCAGACCTAACCGATACCCCAGTTATATTACATACTTTTGATCCAGATGGATTAGCCTTAGCGGATATAAATCTGACAACCAACTTCAGTGGTCAGGTCAGCCTTTTACAGCTAGGCAGTGGCGGCATTAATAACATCAGTTTTGACAATCCTGGGCCTTACACTCTACAGGCTGAGTTTATCGGTGATGCACAAATGGCTCCCGTTTACTCTGACCCAGTCAATTTACTGGTAGGCTCATCTGCCGGCTATGCAGTTATTGTCGAGGGCAAATTACCTAATAATTCCGGACTGGCTTCCCACAATAAAACCGCCAATCGTATTTATCAAAAATTAAAAGAGCGTGGATTTGTTGATCAAGACATTCACTATTTTAACTATGATATAAACCAAAGTGGTGTCGATGCCATACCTGATAAAGCAGCTATGCAAATAGCCATCGAAAATCTGGCAACAGAAATACAGAACCGTCCCGCACCAGTTTACATAATAATGGTTGACCACGGAGGCATTGCAACCGAAGACTCCGAAGCATCATTTTATATTGATAATGAAACCATAAGCCCGCGTGAGTTAGATAGCTGGATAACGCAGCTCGAAACTAATATGAATTTTCTCGACCCTCAACTGGCCATCAATAACAAACGTATAGTCATTATTGGTGCCTGTTATTCCGGCGGATTTCTTGCTGATTTATCTTCTAGCGGTCGCATCTTAATATCCAGCGCCACGGCCACAGAACAATCTTATAAGGGTCCGACAGAAGATGATGGCATTAGGGTAGGAGAGTATTTCTTAGAGGAACTATTTCATTCCCTAGGTGAAGGCAGAACACTTAATAAAGCATTTAAAGTGGCCACAAATAAAACCGAAATTTATACCCGAGGCGGTGATTTATCGGCCAATAGTTTGGGAGGTTTTCTCGATGATGCAGTACAGCATCCGCTACTGGATGACGATGGTGATGGTACAGGCAGCAATCAATTATTTTCTAACTCCAGCGATGGCCAGCTGGCTAAGGAGATTGTTTTAGGATATGACCAAAGTTCCTTGACCAATGATGTATTCAACCCCGCCGATATAGACCGTATTACTAATACCCTGTATCTAGATGAATTAACTGCCACGGCAAATTTAGAACTTTATGCCAATGACGATTTTCAGATAAATCAGGCCTATGTAGAAATTCGCACGCCACAGACCGACCTTGAGGGCGCAGCACAAAGTACTACAGAGCAACTCAGTAATAACTTTATTCGCAGAGCCTTCAGCCCGCCATTAAATCCTGGGGATGCTTACACCTTAACTTATACCGAGTTTGAGCAAGCTGGAAAATATGAACTCTTTTATTATGTTAACGACCGCTTTACCGGAGTCGTTTCCCCAGCCAAGCGTTCAATCTTATTTAAAAATAGAGTTTCTAATCCAACCCCCAATCAATTACCCAGTGCCTTTAATCTTATATCTCCAGGAGCTTTAGCCCCTTGGAATGGAACAGATACTGTTAATACCATCACTACTTTTGACTGGAGTGATTCTGTTGACCCTGATGGCGACGCTGTTAGCTACAACCTACTGATAGCAGACGATAATAGCTTCACCACTTTTACTCGCTTAAATGCCGACGATACCTGCAGTCTGCAAAATACCCCCTATATCCAACAAGAACTAACCTCTTCCAGCACTTATGTAGACAGTGATGCAGCCCTGTGTGACAACACGACCTATTACTGGAAAGCAGAGGCCGTCGATGCTTTTGGTTTAGTTACCACAAGCAGTCAAATATTTGTGTTCCATACCGACGATACCAATGCACAGGTAGGTACCATTATCGCACTGGTTAAAAGTGCGGTTACTAATCAGAAACTCACCTTGAGTAATGTGGGCGACTCAATCGGTAATAGCCTTGGCGAATTCGCCTCGACTAGCATTCTTTATAACGGCAACTACGTCATCCTTACCAACAATGTAAGCGCACCGATGACTGTCACGAGTATTGTCTCGGGTTATGTGAATACCACTACCAACTCTTTCCAAATATCCGATCGCGAAACACTTGAGATTGTTCTGGATATGCCTGCAGCGGATAATCTTGATTCTGATGCCGATTTGATTAGTGATATCAATGATAACTGCCCGTTGACTGCCAATAATGACCAGTTAAATACCGACCAACTTATCAACAATAATCCTGATGCTCTTGGCGATGCCTGTGATACCGATGATGACGGCGACGGTATGATTGATGATTTTGAGAATACTTACTTATTGGATCCATTTGATCCGACAGATTCAAATCTAGATTCTGATAACGACGGCATAACTAACCTAGAAGAGTTCCAACTAGGTACTGATCCATTTGTGATTAATGAAGGATTGGATTTAGATAACGACAGCATTATAAATACACGGGATAACTGCCCTGCTATTGAAAATATAAATCAGCTGGATACCGACGGAGATGGTCTAGGTAATGCCTGCGATCCCGATGATGACAATGATGGTATGCCCGACAGTTATGAAATCACCTACAATCTGGATCCTCTTAATGCCGGCGATGCCCTGCTGGATTCGGATAATGATGGCATCATCAACCTGCAAGAATACCTAGTCGGCACCGTTCCTAATGCGATAGCCCCTCAGGTCAGTTTAACCATTCAACAGGCCGGTCTCTTCGGCTATCAAGTGTATTTAGGTTTAGGTGATGTGCTCATTACTGCTAGCATAACCGACCCTAACCTAGAAGATACTCATAGCCTGAATTGGCAGGCAACTGATAATTTCCTCAGTCCTCCCACAGACTTAAGTAATAACAACTTCACAATTAGTCCCGATACAATGGGCATGTTTACTATCGAAGTCAGCGTCAGCGACAACAGTATTCCCCCTCTAACAACGGTAGCAACCGCCCTACTCATAATCAGTAATCAGCCTCCCATATTAGGGGCGAATGATAGCGACGGCGATGGTATCGCCGATAGTCAGGAAGGTTATGGCGATACGGATATGGATGGGGTGCCCGACTATCTGGATACCCAAACTGAACCTCACCTGTTGGGCACTTTATCTGGTGAACCTAATAGCGATATATTTACCACCCAGCCTGGCTTGACTCTGCGCCTAGGGACAACGGCCTTGGCCGCAGAAAAGTATACTCAAGGACTTAACCTCGATGATTTACGACAACATGGAGGCGATGCTGGCGGTATCGCCAATCTGATAGAAGACAACTACATAATTGTGGGTGAGCTGTATGACTTTGAAATTAAGGGGCTGAAACAAAACGAGGATTCAGTACCTGTCATTATTCGTTTGAGCCAGCCCATACCCGCCAACGCCCAATACCGTAAATTCCACCCTCTCTATGGCTGGTCTCCTTTTGTAATCGATGCAAAAAACAGTATTGCTAGTGCGCTAGGCTCTATAGGCCAGTGCCCAACCCTAGCAAGCTCCAGTTACAACCCAGGCCTGACTGAGGGTCATAACTGTATCCAATTAGTCATGAGTGATGGTGGTGGCAATGATGCAGATGGCCAGATAAATCGAATAATAAAAGATCCTGGAGGGATAGCGATATTGAAACCTGCTGTTATACCACCTCCAAGTAGAAGTAGCAGTAAAGGTGGTGGCAGTTTAAACATAGTTTCTAGCAAACAGCCTGATTCAACCTTGCCACTAATAGTTATATTTTCTCTACTTTACTTATTAAAAAGGAATATATATCACCGCAGAATATCAAAAGAACCAGAAGATTAATTATTTGAAATCAACAGATATATTTAATAGGGGTATATTATTTAAATATATCTCTGATAATTTTATATAAATTAATTATAAGCTCAATAAAAAACATATCCATAGTTAATCCAAAGCTCAATATCGAAAAATATAAACTATAATTCCAGCACTTCAAATTTTTCCTGTCTCAAAACGGGGTATAAGCGATGCGCCTGAATGTAATAGAATACAGCGCATACGATTGTACAAAAAATCTGTTGGGTCTTTTATTGTTGTTATTATTTATTCAACTTTTGAATATCAATAGTGCCCAAGGAAATACCCCAGGCTTGCCCTTCACCGAAGATTTTTCTACTCTTGATATAAACGATTCAGAAAGAACTTCTGCCAATTGGTCTCTACTTCAACAATCCCTTAGTTTGGCTCAACGTAAGACTCAGATAAGTGGCCTTATATCCAATGACATGACTGCCAGCAATATTTCTCAAAATGTTAACAACGATAACAATTCAATGGTAGTCGATCTGAATGGAGATGGCTTTAAAGATATTATTTTGGGTGGTGGCTACGGAGATTTTAGTAAAATTTACTTTAATAATGGTACGGATAAACCTTTTGAATCCGTCGTTGCCATAGAGTTTGGCGACCCCAGTGATTCTGCAAAGCTAGCAGTCGCAGACATCAATCTTGATGGCCTGCTGGATATAATAGAAACAGGGGCATCACAGGACATTCCTAATACCCCAGCCAAATATTTCCGATATTACCTTAATAATGGTACCAGTAACCCCTTGGCGGGTGTAATCCCGATCACTCAGGACCTTGGCAGCAAATCCCCACACACACCAGTTTTAGCGGATCTAAATAATGATAACTACCCAGACGTATTGATTCCAATACAGATTGGAGTTAATAAACTATACATCAACACCCAAGACCCAACACAAATATTTAGCACCGTTCAAAACATTGGAACATTGGCCGGTGACAGCCGAGCGCTGCAGGTACTGGATATCAATAATGATGGCAATCTGGACATGGCTGTCGCCAATTATTCTTTTGGAGGTACTGGTTCAAGAATATTTTTAGGTAATGGCTCGGCTACCCCTTTCTCCCCTGTGGTCACTGCCTTACTGGGTCCAAGTAACGCTGTTTCCATCAGTACGGGAGATCTGAATAACGACGGTTATATAGATTTGGTATTAGGCACCAGTCTAGAGAACAAATTTTTCATCAATCAATACAACCTGACCCCTCTGGATCCTTTTCCTACTGGCATCGACATTAGCGCTGATAGAGCTTGGACAAATTCTATCTTAACCACAGATGTTGATAATGATGGTGACCTAGATATTTTAAGCGGGGATCGGCTTGAATCAAATTTACTCTTTCTCAATAATGGTACTGAAACACCCTTTACTGGGGTAACAGGTATTTCTGTAAGCAATGAAACCAACTACACCCAATCCTTACATCTTGAAGACATGGATAATGATTCTGATCTTGACCTTATTGAAACAAACCTGAACCAAACAAATCGCCTTTATATTAACAAACAAAGTAAAAATCCATTTCAAAATGCGACCGTTAGTAATCTACAAGCAACTTCTGATAACTGGTTTAGTGGAGATTTGGCGGATATGGATAATGATGGCGACCTAGATCTAGTTGCCGTTCATGGTGCTGTAAATCATGTGATATTTGAAAATAATGGACTAGGTGCCAGCTATACGGAAATAGAAATAACCAATACTTCCAACTCTAATTCAATGGCCATGGGCGATATTGATAATAATGGTTTTATGGATTTTGTTGTTGCTAACGGACACGCGTCACAAAAAGCTCAAGACAAATTTTATTTAAACCAAGGAAATGGCAGCTATGTGGAAATGGATGTTGGTATAGTAGACACGGATGTTTATGGCACCCGGTTTCTTGAAGTCGCTGACTTTGATCATGACGGAGATCTCGATGTAATATCTCTGGGAGACCGTACCGAAATTAAACTTTATCTAAATCAAGGAAGCCCAAATTATTTACAAGGTTCAGCCGCTATTCAATTTCCTATTACTTATGCATTGGCACAAAATCATGCAATTACCTCTGCAGATGTTAATAACGATGGTTATATCGATGTCATTGCAGGTCAGAAATTACTCGATATTTTTTTGAATAATAAAACCTCTTCTCCCTTTGATAACATCATACCAATAAGAATTAACCTTCCTCATAATCTAATCATAAAAAGTATAGATAGTGGCGATGTGGATAATGACGGAGACCTTGATATTGTATTGGGTCTTAATGGAATTTCGGGCAGCACACAAGGTGAGGATGTATTATTTTTTAATGATGGCAGCAGCACTCCATTTACCAGAGAGAATTACAGCTTGATTGGCTCTAATTTTTTTGAAAGCCGCTCCATTAAATTAGTCGATATTAACAGAGACAGTTTACTTGATTTACTAATAGGCCATAGCGGCGCGCCGAATCAGGTCATACTCAACAATGGATCTGATGACCCTTATCAAGGCGTAAATACCTTTAATGTCCAAGATAATAATGAATTAACATACAACCTCCTTTACGGAGACATAAACCAAGATGGAGCTATTGATCTAATTAGCCTCTCCTCCAATGGCTATCCCAGCCAAATCCTTTCTCAATCGGTACAACTTTCCTATTCCGGAGTTCAATCATCTGACATCGATGCCCTGACTAACCCAACGGAATCCTTGGCAGTATTTGATATGGATGGTGATGGCGATCTGGATATTATCAGCGGTAATAATAGCCTTTCGGTAGCTAACCAATTATTTTTAAATAATGGCAGTGCCGATCCCTTCTCCGGTATCAGCGCTTCGTCCATTACCAATGAAATGCAAGCCACACAAGATATTTCCATTGGCGATGTTAATAAAGATGGCAAGGTAGACTTAGTGGTTGCTAATGCTAATACGGTTAACCAGCTTTATCTTAATGACGGCAGTGGCGACCCCTTTGATACTCTGGTCTCCAGTACCGATATAGGCACAGAAACCAATAATTCTACTGCCATCCAGATCGTTGATATTAATAATGATGACTACCTAGATGTGCTAGTCGCCGATAATGCCGCGGCCAATCGATATTATCTCAACAATAAATCTGCGACGCCTTTTTCCGGGGTAACTGCTTTTACGATTGATGTTAATGATACCCATGCCAGTCAGGATATATTGGCAGCGGATATTGATCGTGATGGATATATTGATATTATTGTCGCTAATAACGGTATTAACCGCCTCTATCTTAACGATGGTAGCGGCACCCCTTTTGCTGCAGCATCCGGGATTGATATCACCACGGATAATCATGATACCCAAGCACTGGCAATTGCAGACATTAATAAAGATGGTTATCCAGATTTATTGGTGGCCAACAATGGCGCGTTAAACAGGATTTATCTCAATGATGCCAGTGGCAACCCCTTCGATACTTTAGGAGGCCAGAATATAGGTACAGAATCCAATGCCAGTAATGACCAGGTGATTACCGACATTGACTTGGATGGAGATCTGGATGTTATTTTTACCAATGCAGGCCAAGAAAATAAATATTATTTAAATAACAACTCGTCAACACCTTTTACTGTTGCCGCAATCAGTATCAGCACTGCTAGCTTCAATTCCACCGCGATAGCTGCAGCGGATATTGACCGAGACGGCACTCTGGATTTAGTGGTAGCCAACAGTGACGATAAAAACTTTCTCTATCGCTCACGACTTTATAATAACAACAAGGGCGTTGCAGTATCTCTACCAGTGGATACCGACAGTGATATTTTAAAAGCCACCCTAAGCCCAACACAAAACTTGCCCAACAATACATCCATCGATTGGTATTTAAGTAATGATGGTGGAGCTAAATTTTATCAGGTACTTGCAAATACTGAGTTTACATTTCCAGACTTAGGTGATGATCTGCGCTGGAAAGCACAACTAAGCTCTCTCTCCCCACTGCAAACTCCAGATGTTAGCAACCTAGTGATTACCGCCAAGGTCGATCATGATCTGGACTTGATTACTGACGATGTCGACCTTTGTGTTGACACCTATGACCCCAATCAAATAGACACGGATGGCGACGCTATTGCCGGAACTTCCACAGGGCCAGCCAACGGCGGTGATCCCTGTGATGGTGATGACGACAATGATACTTACCTCGATGGTGTTGACCTATTCCCACTAAACATTCTTGAATGGGCCGATACGGATGGGGACTGCGGTGCCGCTGATCCTAACTTAATTACCTCGGGCAATGGCTGCGGTGATAACTCGGACACGGATATTGATGAAGATGGAATTTTAAATGGGGTTGATGATTTTGATTTTAATATTACCCCAACTATTTCTGGCACAGCATCCACCCAAGCCATTCCCGATACTGTTTATAGCTTTACTCCAACCATCAGCGACGGCGGCGATCTGGTCAGCCAAACATTGTCCGTCAGTTTATTATTTAGTGGAGGCGATCATACTGCGTTACCAGCATGGTTAAGTTTCAATACCAGCACAGGGGTTTTATCCGGTGTTGCTTCCAATGATGACTATGGCGTTGTTAGTAATATCGTATTAACGGTTTCAGATGGTGTAGAGACTAGCGTATTGGCCAGCTTTACTATTAATGTCATCGATACCCGAGCCCCCACTACTCTGGCTGTTCCTGCAGGGGGAAATTACAATGGTGATACCAGTGTTAACGTTGCCTGTTTCGAAGATATAGGCACTGGGTGTACCAGTATTCATTACACTTTAGATGATGCAGTTAGTATAAATAATTTCACCCAGGTAAATGCCAGTGTTACCAGCGTAAATATTGCAGCCAGTCTAGGCAGTGCCAATTTACGTTTTTATTCTAAAGACAGTGCCACCAGTGTGAATACTGAGTCGGTGCAAAGTGAAACGTATATTTTTGATTTACAACTTCCCGCAGGATCAATTAACACGCCGGCAAACCAGAGCATCCAGAATTCAGTGCCTGTTATATCGGGCAGTGCTTTGGATTTAGGATCGGGTCTAGCCAATGTTGAAATACAAATAACCGATGGTAGTAACTCAGTTCAAACCATTAACGGAGTATTAATACCCGGCGCAGCGGTCTGGCTAGCGACCACCAGCTCAGATAATTATTTAACCTGGAGTTATGACAGTAGTAACCCTGCCTGGGTGAGTGATATTAACTATGATCTGAAAATCAGAATCACGGACCTGGCGGGTAATAGCAGCATCGTTAGCAATGACTTTACTTTTTATAACGGCAGCCCAGCAGCCACATCGTTAAGCCTAACCCTGACCAATGCCACCATTCCCAATGGTGAAACCACCGATGCCAGTTTAACCCTCACCCGGTTAAATAATACCAATGCCGATTTAACCGATACCGCGTTAATTCTGCATGTGACGGATCCAGAAGGTAACCTACTACCGGATATTAACCTGACAACCAATTTCAGTGGTCAGACCAGTCTATTGCAGCTGGGTAGTGGTGGGGCCAATGATATTAGCTTTGATTCTCCTGGACCTTATAACCTACAGGCCGAATTTGTCGGTAATGCCCAAATGGCTGCGGTTTTTTCAGACCCAGTTAATCTTTTGGTTGGCTCCTCTGCGGGTTACGCGATTCTTGTTGAAGGTAAATTGCCCAACGAATCTGGCCTCGCTTCCCATAACAAAACAGCTAACCGTATTTATCAAAAATTAAAAGACCGAGGGTTTGTCGATCAAGACATTCACTATTTTAATTATGACATAAACCAAACTGGGGTTGATGCCATACCCACGAAAGCGGCAATTCAAGCGGCCATCGAAAACCTGGCCACCGAAGTGCAGAACCGGCCCGCACCGGTTTACATTATATTTGTTGATCATGGGGGGATCGCCACAGATACAACAGAAACGTCTTTTTATATTGATAATGAAACCATCACGCCCACAGAGCTTAATGCTTGGTTAACACAACTTGAATCCAATATGGATCAGTTCGATATTCAATTGGCCATTAACAATAAACGCATCGTGATTATTGGCGCCTGTTACTCAGGAGGGTTTATTGCCGATGTCTCCGCCAATGGTCGCATTATAATTACCAGTGCAACCGCAGCAGAACAATCTTATAAAGGGCCGACTGAAGATGATGGTATTCGAGTAGGAGAATACTTTTTAGAAGAACTTTTTCATTCCTTGGGGAAAGGACAAAAACTCAGAGCTGCATTTAAAATTGCCACCGTTAAAACTGAGATCTATACCCGAGGAGGTGATTTATCGGCCAACAGTGCAGCAGGATTTTTAGATGATGCAGTACAACATCCCCTACTTGATGACGATGGCAATGGCAGCGGCAGTAACCAGTTATTTACCAACTCTAGTGACGGTCAGTTAGCCAAAGATATTGTATTGGGATTTGACCAAAGCTCCCTCACCAATGATGTCTTTAACCCCGCTGATATTGTTAGTGTAACCAGCACAATTTATCTGGACGAAAATACCAGCAGTGCTAATTTAGAACTCTTTGCCAATGATGATTTTCAGGTTAACCAGGCTTATGTAGAAATTCGAACTCCACAGGCAAGTCTCGACGGCGCCAGCCAAAGCACCACAGAACAACTCAGCAGCAACTTTATACGCAGAGCGTTTAACCCTCCATTGAACCCCGGTGATGCTTATACCCTGACCTACGATGCTTTTGATCAAGCAGGAAAATATGAACTCTTTTATTATGTTAATGACCGTTTTACCGGCGTCGTTTCTCCAGCCAAGCGTTCGGTACTGTATAAAAATCGGCTTCCGCTTCCTGCAGCCAATCAATTACCGACTGCCTTTAGCCTTGTATCACCCGGTGCCTTAGCTCCTTGGAATGGCACCGATACCGTTAATACTATTACTACCTTTGACTGGGAGGATGCCATTGATCCAGACGCTGACAATGTAAGTTATAACTTACTCATTGCAGACGATAACAGTTTTACCGACTTTACCCGGGCTAATAGCGATGGTACCTGTACTGTACGAAGTGGTGTTTACTTACAACAGGAATTAACCTCATCCAGTACCTACGTAGACAGTATTGCCGCCCTTTGCGACAACACGACTTATTACTGGAAGGTAGAAGCCGTTGATGCCTTTGGATTAATTACCACCAGCAATCAGGTATTTGTATTTCATACCGATGATACCAATGCGCAGATAGGAACCATTATTGCATTGGTTAAAAGTTCGGTGACGAATCAAAAGCTCATCCTGAGTAATGTCGGTGATTCCATTAGCAACAGCTTTGGCGAGTTTGCTTCAACCAGTATTTTATATAATGGTAACTATGTTGTTCTGACC
>Ga0209396_1002190_pt1 | contig 20729 bp, 22 predicted proteins | sample GOMGulsemesocosm_6_FD_184638 | JGI IMG/M metagenome (GOLD analysis project Ga0209396, IMG submission 184638) | Methane-oxidizing microbial communities from mesocosms in the Gulf of Mexico - GOM8C Gulf of Mexico (SPAdes) (version 2) | ecosystem: Environmental > Aquatic > Marine > Cold seeps...
GCCTCAAGCAACCTACCCGAACCCTGCGCGGGCCGCACAAAAAGGTTCCTATTTGGTCTTGCTCCGAGTGGGGTTTACCTTGCCACGGAATGTTACCACCCGCGCGGTGCGCTCTTACCGCACCTTTTCACCCTTACCTGAATCGTGTTATCGAAATAACACTCAACTGGCGGTATATTCTCTGTTGCACTTGCCGTAGGCTCTCGCCCCCCAGGCGTTACCTGGCACTCTGCCCTATGGAGCCCGGACTTTCCTCCCGCCGCATTCTTACGAATAACGACCAGCGACTGTCTGGCCAGCTCTCGGCGCACAGGGTAATGGCAAAGTTACTTCGGCTCAAGCGATTTTACCGTTTTCGCTGACAAAACAGAGAGTTAAGACTTCATCTCCAGCGCCACCTGATAGAGCGCATTCTTTTTCCCACCGGTAATTTTTGCCGCTAACTGTGCAGCTTGCTTAACTGGCAGCTCTTCCAGCAATATTGCCAACACTTTTTCAGCCTCGACACGCACTTCATCCTGCTCGACTGCTTCCGCGCCACGCACTAACAACACCACTTCACCCTTGCGCTGATTGGCATCCTCTTTAACCCATGCGGACAAATTCGCCAACTCGTCGCCACGCAGGGTTTCAAACGCTTTGGTCAATTCACGTGCGACGACCGCACGGCGGTCTGCACCAAACACCTTGACCATATCTTGCAGACTGGCGCTAATACGGTGGGTAGACTCATAAAAAATCAATGTACGTGTTTCAGCCCTAAGCTTTTCCAACGTTTCAACACGCGCCTGCTGCTTGGCTGGCAAAAAGCCTTCGAAGGTAAAACGATCAGAAGGTAGTCCCGACGCCGATAACGCCGTGATTAACGCACAGGGACCCGGCAGTGGCACCACGGTAATGTTATTTTCATGGGCTTGCTTCACCAGCTGGTAGCCAGGATCAGAAATCAACGGCGTACCGGCATCAGAAATTAATGCGATACTTTGACCTGCCTGCAACTTGCCAATCAAATTTTGGGTTTGCTGCGTCTCATTGTGATCATGGTAACTGAGTAGCGGTTTTTGAATATTCAGGTGGTTTAGCAATCGTGAGCTGTGGCGGGTATCTTCACAGGCTATCAGATCAACCTGCTTCAGCACCTCGACAGCGCGGGCACTGATATCAGACAAATTCCCTATCGGCGTTGCCACCACATATAACTCAGACATCGTTATTCTCTCTAGTACGGGAGCCTAATAAGCTCCCGGCAAATACCTAAATGGTGACTGTGATGAACTTAGCGCCGCGCTGGCCCTCTTATACAAGGCCTGTTAACACTATTTGAAATATCTCTGCTGAAAGTCATTTCTTCCTTCAACGAGGCATTATGAGCACAGTGTAACCAGCTACATAAGCGAATAATAACGCGGTGGAAGGGGAAAATGGCTTCAGCCCTTCGGGTTATGGCTAAAAATTCACCATACCGCGTTATTCATCGATCATTTGGAGCAACCAAACATCTCTCTTCATGCCTTGTCTGGCAAATTTTTAGCCGTAACAGTGGCATTTCAAATAGTGTAAACAGGCCTAAGCGCGTTAAACTAGCGGCTGCCAGTCATCACCCGAAAAAGGATGCGATCTTAATCAACATGCAAAAAATCGCCACACGTTTACTTATTTTAATCGCGCTAGTGTATCAGCTCCTGCTGGCTGGCTGTACCTCCAACCCCACCCAACCTGACAGCACGGCAGACAATTCAATTGAACGGCAACTGGAGCAGCTTTATCAACGCGCCAGAAATAGCGGTTCGCTGGCTTCGGAGGGCTTTCGTGTGGACGCCGCCAACCTGCTAAGTCAGCAGCATCGCTACGAAGAAGCAGCGACTATCCTGAAGGGCATCACACCAGAAAATCTGCCGACCAGCGCCCGCACCACCTATATTATTGTGCAGGCTGAAATTGCCTTATCTCAATTTGATGGCAAAACTGCGCTCAACAGTTTGAACCTGTATTCAGAATTAATTCTACAACAGGGCCAAAAATTCCAACTGCGCGCTTCACTATTACGAGCCCGCAGCTTTGAGTTACTGGAACGACCACTGGACAGCGCACGCGAAAGAATTCATTTATCCCCCCTGTTGGACGCCAAACAACGCAGCGCAAACGAAATCGCATTGTGGGGTGAGCTGGTTAAAACACCACTACCCATACTACAAAAGGCCGCAGCAAACAGCCGCAGCAGCGATGAACAGGGCTGGCTTTCACTGGCAATATTGGCTCAAACAAACAAAGCCAATCTAGATCAACAACTGACCGCCCTACAACGTTGGTTGCAACGCTGGCCACTACACCCGGCCGCTCTCAGCTTGCCTGAAGAATTGGCACTGTTGGACCTTATCATCACCGAGCGGCCCAGCAACATCGTGCTAATGCTGCCGTTAAAGGGGAAAAATGCTGTCGCAGGCAAAGCAATTCGTGACGGCTTTATGGCTGCCTACTATCAAGCACAGATTTCTGGCGATCAAACCCCCAGCGTACGCGTGATCGACACCGCCCAGCAAAGAAATTTTACCGACCTTTATCAGCAGGCTTCACTGGAGGGCGCCGATTTTATTATTGGTCCACTACAAAAACAACATGTACAGACCTTGCAGAGTAGCGGCAAACTGACAATCCCCACCCTCGCGCTAAATTACGGCAATGAGGAAAATAACATTGAGAATCTCTATCAATTCGGCCTATCCGCCGAAGATGAAGCCCGTCAAACGGCACAAAAAGCCTGGCTATCAGGTCATACCACCAGCCTGTTATTAACGCCAGGTAGCGGCTGGGGCCAGCGTATTGCCAAGGCTTTCTCCGATCAATGGCAAGAGCTAGGCGGCACCGTTTTGGAAGGCGCCCACTTCAACTCAGAAAAAAGTTACTCCAAGGCCATTGAGGAATTATTCGACCTTGATGCCAGCAAACAGCGCGCCCGCCGCCTTAATAACTTGCTCGCCCAAAACACCGAGTTCACTGCCCGCCGTCGCAACGACGTCGATTTTATTTTTATAGTAGCAACGCCTAAACAGGCCCGCCAGATCAAACCCACACTGGCCTTCCACTTTGCTGGCAAAGTACCCGTGTACGCCACATCCCATATTTATTCCGGCTCCCCGTCACCACTGCTTGATCGAGACCTGGACGGCGTTATTTTTGCCGAGACCCCCTGGTTACTCAGCTATCAAAACAATCCACTTAAGCAAAGTATTTCCAGCAATTGGCCTGCCAACGCCACTCGACTAGGGCGCCTTTATGCGCTGGGCGTAGATGCGTACCAACTCTTTCCGCGCATCCAACTGCTTTCAACCAATCGGGAAAACAAATTGGCTGGCGCCACCGGCCTGTTAACCCTCGATGCCAGCGGACGAGTCATCAGAACACTCGAGTGGGCTCATATTAACAAAGGCCATATCGAACCGCTTGCTCACTAACCTGCGCTTACACAAACATGCGTCCCTTCTGGAAAGCTAAAAAAAGCACTGACATTGGCCAGCAAGCCGAGCAGCAAGCACTGAACTTTTTACAGCAACAGGGTCTTAGGCTTATCACTCGCAACTACCATTGCCGGCAGGGTGAAATTGACTTGATCATGGAGGATCAAAAAACACTGGTATTTATCGAGGTGCGCTATCGTAAAGGCTGTAACTTCGGCAGTAGCGCCGAAAGCGTAACCCTGACAAAACAACAGAAAATCATCCACACGGCTGAGCATTATTTGCTCCACAAGGTAACCGATCAGGTACCTGCATGCCGTTTCGACGTTGTCGCAATTTACCCTTCGGTAGGCGGGCAAAATTCGCTACAATTCGATTGGATAAAAAGCGCCTTTGAATGCTGATTCACTACAGCCAAGACTGGCTCTGACGCACTCAATAATTGATGTTACTTTAACCGTTAAACTTTCAACCTATAAACAAGGTTTTCACATGGAATCAGAACAGCGCATTTACGGTCATTTCATGGCTGGCATCGAAACCAAGCAAACTGCCGCAGAGGTCCTGCCTGCTGTTATCGCAGAGGCCGCCGACAAAATGGTGCACTGCCTGGTTAACGGCGGAAAAATTCTCACCTGTGGCAACGGTGGTTCAGCGGGCGACGCTCAGCACTTTTCCTCGGAATTGCTTAACCGCTTTGAGCGCGAACGCCCCCCCCTCCCCGCCATCGCATTAACCACTGACAGCTCAACTTTGACGTCTATTGCCAACGATTACAGCTATAATGAAGTATTTTCCAAGCAGGTTATGGCATTGGGGAATGACGGCGACATCCTGCTGGCGATTTCCACCAGCGGCAATTCCGGCAACGTCATTCATGCCATTGAAGCAGCTCACGAACGTGGCATGACCGTTGTATCCATGACTGGCCGCGAAGGTGGTGAGATGGTGCGCTATCAACAAAGCAACGATGTTGAGATTCGTGTCCCATCAAAAAGTACCGCTCGAATTCAGGAAATCCATCTACTGACAATCCACTGCCTCTGTGACCTCATTGATCATCAACTGTTTGGAAGCGAAGAATGAAAACTATAGCCTCATGTTTTATCGCCCTATCACTCGTGGTAACCATGGCTGGCTGCACAACCGTGGTCAGCAAAACAACCGGCGAGCGCCCCGTCGGCACCGATAAAACTGAACGCAGCTTTGGCCGTTTTATTGATGATGAACTAATTGAAACCTATGTCGGTGCCAACCTGCTCAAAGCTGATCCCGGCTACCAGGCCGCCCACATTCGAGTTGTTAGCTTCAACGGCATTGTCTTGCTAGTAGGGCAGCTAAAATCAGAAATGTTGCGCGGTGAAGCCACTAATATCGCCAATCAAGTTCGCAACGTTAAACGTGTTCATAACGAATTAACCGTTTCAGGCCCAATCTCCGTGCCCGCACGCAGTAATGACGCCTGGTTAAAAACAAAGATCAAGTCAACAATGCTCGCCACTGACGGCATCAATCCACTTGAGGTTAAGGTAGTGGTTGAAAATGGCATTGTTTATCTGATGGGCCTGGTAAGCAACCCGCAGGCAGATCTAGCCGTTAAAATTGCCCGCCAAACCTATGGCGTACAAAAAATCGTCAAGGTATTTGAGTACAGCGAATAATAAGCGTAAAGCTTAGAATACAAATGCATCGTTACATCATGTAATGATGCATTTTGCGAAAGGCTTCAGAAGAGACAGAACCGTTCCGACAGAACGGCCTGTTAAAAAAACTACTTAATTACTTTCAATTGCGGCCGTGTGCCGCTGCTTTTCTCGGGCTTTTCAGTAGTCGAAGTAATATCTGTCCTACGTGGCCCCTTTGGCCCATCAGGATCGGTAGGGGCTGGAGCAGGCTCCTCACCAAACACCATACCCTGACCATTTTCCTTAGCGTAAATGGCACTGATCGCATGAATCGGCGTATAAAGGCTCTGCGATTTACCATTAAAGCGCGCATCAAAGGAAACCCCTTCGTTATCCATCAAGAGATGGCGAACTGACGCAGGATTAATATTCAGCACGATCTGACCATCCTGCACATGTTCCTGAGGCACCTGTACGCCTTCCACACGGGCATCCACCACAATGTAAGGCGTACAGTTGTTATCCAGAATCCACTCATTAAGGGCCCGTAATAAGTAGGCCCTACTCGAAGTCATGCTCATGATAGCTAGCCTTTAACGTTTGTGATGGGCTATTCGCGCATCTCACGCTCAGCTTCAGACAAGCTTGCCTGGAAGCCTTCACGCTCAAACAAGCGGTCCATGTAATCAAACAACGGTTTAACCTTTTTAGGCGACAGCTCGATACCCATTTTCGGCAAACGCCACAAAATCGGAGCAACGGTACAGTCAACCACAGAAAAAGTGTCACTCATGAAGTAAGGCTTTTCAGCAAAGATTCCAGCAATACTAGTAATACTTTCTTCCAGCTCTTGGCGCTGCTTGTCATGATTGCCGCGACCAGTAAGAATTTTATCGACCAGAGTGCTCCAGTCCTTCTCGATGCGGTGAATCAGCAAACGGCTTTCAGCACGGGCTACCGGGTACACAGGCAACAGCGGTGGATGCGGGAAACGCTCATCCAGATACTCCATCATGATGTTTGGTTCGTACAACACCAGATCACGATCCAGCAGGGTTGGTAAGCTGTTATAGGGGTTAATATCCGCCAACTCAGTTGGCATATTACCTTTTTCAGCCTCTACCACTTCAACGGCAACCCCCTTTTCAGCCAGTACGATACGTACTCGGTGGCTGTAATGATCCGCTGGATCAGAGAAAAATGTCATTGAAGATCGCTTCGCGACTACACCCATGAAAAACTCCTGGTCAATATTTCAAAAAGCAATAAATGCTTAAACAACGAAAGTCGCGCGACCAATAGCCGCGCGACTTTCAAATACCTCGAACTCAGAGAAAGAAACTAGTGAATTTCTTTCCAGTATTCGCGGTTCAACAGATAGGCAAAGATACCAAACAGTGTAATGAACAACAGTACATATACACCGATACGCTTACGATCTTTAGCCATTGGCTCAGCAGTATACGCCAAGAAGTTAACCAAGTCGTAAACAGCTTGATCGTATTCTTCCGGTGTCATTGAGCCTTTTTGCGTAACTTTCAGGTTACCACAGGGATCTTCCGCCAGCGTTTGACCAGTCAGAGGATCAATTTTTTCGTGTCCGGCAATCGGGCCCGGCGCGCATTCCTGCAGACCCTGCATTTCCAGCATCACGTGCGGCATACCAACGTTAGGGAAGGTTTTGTTATTCACCCCAAACGGACGACTGTCATCACGGTAGAAGGTACGCAGATAAGTGTACAACCAATCTGGACCACGTACACGAGATACCATAGTCAAATCCGGTGGTGCAACACCAAAATACTGCTTGCTAGCATCTTTCGACATAGCAATGGTCATCAGATCACCGATCTTAGCAGTATCGTCAAACACCAGATTTTCCATGTACAGATCAGGCGAAATACCCAAGTCTTCTGCAACACGCCCATAACGAGAGAAACGTGCTGAGTGACAACCCATGCAGTAGTTGGTGAAAATCTTGGCACCAGACTGCAGAGAAGGTATATCGCTATCATCAAGATTAGCGTGATCCAGATGAACAGCACCGCCAGCAGCAAATACGTACGTCGGCAGAAGCGCTAAACAAAAGGCTATTATTAATTTTTTCATTAGCTAGTCACCCTTTCTGGTACGGGTTTTGTTTTTTCCATGCGAGTGTAGAAAGGCATCAGCAGGAAGTATGCGAAGTACAAGAACGTGAAGATCTGTGCTGCGACGGTACGACCCGGCGTAGAAGCAATCGCACCCAGGTAACCCAGCACAACAAAGCTCACGATAAAGATGCCTAACGCAACTTTACTGATCAAGCCCTTATAACGAATCGACTTAACTTTACTGCGATCCAGCCATGGCAATACAAATAGAATGGCAATCGCACCACCCATCACAACCAAGCCCCAGAATTTCGCATCCAGCCCCAGGAATGGAGAGGTTACCGCACGCAGCATGGCGTAGAACGGTGTGAAGTACCAAACCGGTGCAATGTGATCCGGTGTCTTCAGGTTGTTCGCTTCTTCGAAGTTAGCGTGCTCAAGGAAATAGCCGCCCATTTCAGGGAAGAAGAAAATCACCGTACAGAAAACAAACAGGAATACAGAGATACCCCATAGATCGTGCACTGTGTAGTAAGGGTGGAATGGAATACCATCGCGAGGAATGCCGTTCTTATCCTTGTTCTTCTTAATTTCGATACCGTCTGGGTTGTTTGATCCCACTTCATGCAACGCAACAATGTGCAGGAATACCAAGCAAACCAGCACTAGCGGCAACGCAATCACGTGCAGCGAGAAGAAACGGTTCATTGTAATACCTGAAATCAGGTAATCACCACGAATCCATTCAACCAACGCGTCACCAACAACAGGGATCGCGCCAAACAGCGATACAATTACCTGCGCCCCCCAGTAAGACATTTGACCCCATGGAAGTACGTAGCCCATGAAACCTTCAGCCATCAGCACCAGGTAAATAGCCATACCAATCAGCCATACCAGCTCGCGCGGCTTACGGTATGAGCCGTACAACATGGCGCGGAACATATGCAGATAAACCACAATAAAGAAGGCTGACGCACCGGTAGAGTGCATGTAACGAATCAACCATCCGTATTCCACATCACGCATGATGTATTCAACGGAAGCAAACGCACCTTCAGCGGAGGTATCAAAACTCATGGTCAGCCAGACGCCTGTCAGCAGCTGGTTAACAAGAATCAACATCGACAGCACACCAAAGATGTACCAGAAGTTAAAGTTTTTCGGGGCGTAGTATTTCGCCATGTGTGTGTCCCAGGTAGAGACGATCGGAAAACGCTCGTCAACCCAACCCAGAGAACTCGTCAAGATTTTTTTCATTAGGCTGCGCCCCCATCTTCACCAATGATAATAACGGTATCCGTAAGATACTGGTGCGGTGGAACCTGAAGGTTAGAAGGTGCAGGAACACCTTTGTATACACGACCGGCCAAATCAAACTTGGAACCGTGACACGGGCAGAAGAAACCGCCAATCCAATCTGGTACAACAGAACCCGGCTCAGGCTTATGCTTTGGCGCACAACCCAGGTGAGTACAAACACCCAGCACAATCAGATATTCGTCCTTAATGGAGCGATATTCGTTCTTCGCATATTCTGGTTGCTGAGGACGCTCCGATGTAGGATCAGACAAAAGTTCTTCACTGTCCACAATCGTTGCCAGCAACTCTGGCGTTCTGCGCAGGATATAAACCGGCTTACCACGCCACTCAACAGTGACCATAGCTCCAGGTTCAACCTTACTCAGATTGTATTTTACCGGCGCACCAGCAGCTTTCGCTTTAGCACTTGGCGTCCAAGACGCAACAAATGGTACCGCGATGCCTACAGCACCTGCGCCACCGATTGCTGACGTGGCACCTATCAGAAAACGTCGCCGACCGGCGTTTACGTTATCGCTCGTCATAAAAGGGTTACTCCCAACCAAAATAAAAAGCGTAGAAACATTGCTCTTATATTATTTTTTTACAGCTTACAAGACAGGCGCAGATGATAAAGAAAACCACCATTTCTTACAAGGATATAGATCAAGTAAAGCCGCCAACCTCGCCAAAAAAAAAGCCCGATACCTTGCGATAGCGGGCTCTTTCGAACTGCATTGCTGCAGCCAAATAATTAACGCTTGGAGAACTGTGGCTTCTTACGTGCTTTACGCAGACCCACTTTCTTACGTTCAACTTCACGCGCATCGCGAGTTACATAACCTGCACTACGCAGATCCGGACGCAGAGACTCATCATAAGCCATCAGCGCACGTGTAATACCGTGACGAATTGCACCGGCCTGACCTGTGTTACCGCCACCTTTAACAGAGACGTTAACATCAAAGATTTCAACCTTATCCGTCAATTCCAATGGCTGACGCACAACCATACGAGATGTTGGACGGCCAAAGTACTCATCAAGAGGAGTGCCGTTAACAGTGATTTTACCAGTTCCTTGAACCAGATAGACACGAGCCGTAGATGTCTTACGACGACCAGTACCATAATATTGAGTAGCTGACATATTGTTTCGCCTACCGGTTAGTTAAGTTCAAGAGCTACAGGCAGCTGCGCAGTATGTGGATGCTCAGCACCCGCATAAACTTTCAGCTTTTTGCGCATCGCGCGACCCAGAGGATTTCTAGGAAGCATACCTTTAACAGCGATTTCAATCACACGCTCAGGTGCCGCTGCAATCAGTTCATTAAATGAAGCTGATTTCAGACCACCAGGGAAGCCAGTGTGACGGTAATACGTCTTGTCAGTAGCCTTGTTACCGGTAACACGGATTTTTTCCGCATTAATAACAACAATATAATCACCTGTGTCCACATGTGGTGTGTACTCAGGCTTGTGCTTGCCACGCAGACGGCTAGCGAGTTCCGTTGCTAAACGACCTAAAGTTTTATCGGTCGCATCAACGACATACCAGTCGCGCGTAACAGTTTGAGGTTTTGCAGTATATGTTTTCATGTAATAGTTAGTCTTCGGTTCATTCCTACAAGTGAGCGCGGGATTTTACGCGAACACAAACACCAACACAAGCACCGTTTAGATTTATTTAGCTGTGCGTCAAGCTTTGTGTGGTTGCGCCAAATAATCGTGCGACTGCATCTCCAGCAAACGACTTTGCGTGCGCTCAAACTCAAAGTTCAAGCGACCGCCTGAATACAGCTCAACAATCGACGCTTCGGCCGAAATTATTAATTTAACGTTACGATCATAAAACTCATCAACCAGATTAATAAAGCGTCGTGCCTGATCATCCTTACTGCCACCCAGTATAGGCACATTACTTAGCAACACGGCATGATACAGCCGGGCAATTTCAATGTAATCATTCTGACTACGTGGCCCGTCACACAATTCAGCGAACTCAAACCAGACAATATCGTCATCACAACGTACAGTCGTCAGGTCACGCCCTTCAATTTCAACCTTTTCACCTTCGGTGATAGTTTCCAAATCCGGTGCCAGCTGCATAAAGCTATCCATCAAACTTTCATTCGCGCCAGCATCCAGCGGATAATGATAAATCTCAGCCTGCTCAAGCACACGCAAGCGATAATCCACACCACCATCAACATTTAATACATCAGTATGCTGCTTAAGCAACGCAATCACCGGCAAGAAACGCTGGCGCTGCAAACCATCCATATATAAGTCATCAGGCACAATATTGGAGGTCGCCACCAGAGTTACGCCTAGATCGAACAACTCTTCCATCAGCCCGCCCAGAATCATGGCATCAGTGATATCAGAAACGAAAAACTCATCAAAACAGATAACACGGTTATCGGCTTTCATCTCCCGAGCCAGGACTTGCAACGGATTTTTTTGCCCCGACAACTCTTTCAACTTTCGATGCGCCATCTGCATAAAACGGTGAAAGTGCACCCGCATTTTCTGCTCAAAGGGCAAGCTGTCGTAAAAAGCATCCATCAAATAGGTTTTACCACGCCCTACGCCACCCCAGAAATACAAACCCTTGGGATTCGCTACCGGCTCTTGGCGTTTGAACAATTTCTTCAACAAGGAGCCACCCTCGGCAGGCGTAGTGCTGACCAACTCGTCAAACACTTTCTGTAAGTGCTGAACTGCCTCGGCTTGGGCCGCATCAGGCTGCAGAGAGCCTTCATCAAGATCGTGCTGATAACGCTCTAACGGTGTCATTGAACAAGAAAACCCTTGTGATAAAGATGGCTGCGAACTTTACCTGCAACCCTTTAAATTGGCAAATAAGCCGCTCATCCAGCAAGGACAAAAATCATAAAATTTCTTTTTTCTAAACCGATTCAGGTTTGATTCAGGTTCAAGCTCGTATTGTTAACACAAGCATTCACTATCCCGGAAAAAAACCCGATTAAAACGAGGTTACGACCATGAAAAATACCACCAACAAAATGACTGCGCTTTTTGCTGCGATCACCATGACAACAACACTAGCCGCACCGGCTGCACTGGCAGGACATAAAGCTAACCATGACTATGCTCGCGTGGTAAGTGTGGAGCCGATCACTAAAACCATTCGCATCAACACTCCTCGCCAGGAATGCTGGCAAGAGCAAGTATCCCGCTATGAGCAACCCAAACAGCGTTCCGCAACACCGACTATTGTCGGCGCCATTGTTGGCGGCCTGATTGGCAATGAGTTGGGCAACAACAATGACGCACGTAATGGCGGCATTTTAGTCGGCTCTGTTCTGGGCGGCTCAATTGGTCGCGACATTGGTCGTAAATCAGCAGGCCCCGGCCACCAGTATTACACCACCGAACAGCGCTGCGAAACCTATCAGAATTATCACCAAGAGGAGCGCATCACAGGTTACCACGTAGGTTATAAATACCATGGCAACATTTACCATACCCGCATGCAAAACCATCCAGGAAAACGCATTAAAGTACGCGTTACTGTGACACCGGTTGATGGTTATTAAGCAAGCGCGGAGGTTTCAGGCTTGTAGGCGAGCAGCCCCTTGGCGACTCGCCCACTCCAGGCTCACAACCCGACCTAACACAAGGACAAGTGCATTCGACGCTCTAGGGTTTTAACGCTAAACTGCCTGACATAACCACTTTAAATCAACATCTGAACCGCTACCGAGCCACCAACGAGAAAGTCCATGAATTTCAAATACCTGATTACAATTTGCTTACTAATCGGCAGTCTGAATGCTTCTGCGCAGTCTGGCGACATTAAGCACCTGTATGACGACGCAATTCATGACACCTTTTACGATACCAGCCACAGCCAAAACTTTAATGACCGTGTTATCAGTAACCACAGAAAGCAGCATTTATTACTCGCCGAACAACCTTACATTTCCAAAGCCCAGGCCATTGAAATCGCTCGACAGCGTAGCGATGGCAAGATCCTGTCGGCAAAATTGATCCAGCGGGAACAACAGGCCTTCTACAAGATCAAAATGTTGACCGATCAGGGCCGCATTAAAACACTGCGTGTTAATGCCAAACGCCGCTAGCTTGCCACCCCCAACCAACAAAAGTAATAAATAGTCATGCGTGCACTTATCGTTGAAGACGAACCCCAACTCCAGCAGCAACTGGCCGATACGCTCAGTCAAGGCGGCTACAGTACTGATCAAGCCAGCGATGGCGAAGAGGGGCTTTATTACGGCAACGAATTCAACTACGACATCGCCATCATTGATCTGGGCTTACCGAAAATCGATGGTATCGAACTAATCCGCCAGTTACGCGCCAACGGCCGTGACACACCGATCCTGATTCTCACCGCACGCGACAACTGGCAAGATAAGGTCGAAGGTCTTGAGGCTGGCGCTGATGACTACCTGGTCAAACCCTTTCACATGGAGGAGTTACTGGCACGACTGAACGCGCTCATTCGCCGTGCCGCCGGCAAAGCTGATTCCGCCATCAAAATAGGCTACCTATTACTCAACACCCGCACCCAGCAGGTATTATCCCGCGAGATACCCGTGACCCTAACCGCCTACGAATACAAGGTGCTGGAATACCTGATGCTCAATCCGCAAAAAGTGATCTCCAAAACTGAGCTAACGGAACACATTTACGCGCAGGACTATGACCGCGACAGCAATGTCATCGAAGTATTTATTGGGCGGCTGCGTAAAAAACTCGACCCGGATAATATTGCCAACCCCATCGAGACGCTACGTGGTCGTGGTTACCGTCTGGCGCTAAACGAAACCAGCGCGTGATCATCCGCTCCATTAATAGTCGCCTTCTATTATCGCTGACATTGTTTGTCGCCCTGTCTCTGGGCCTGAGCGGCTATGCCCTTGACCGCGCCTTTCGCAACAGCGTAGAAACGGGACTGGAAGAAAAACTGAAAGCAAATTTCTACGCTCTGCTAGCCGACACCGATGCCGAACAAAGCGAATTGGTGATGCCTGGGCTATTACAGGACCCACTATTCAACCGCATCGAATCCGGTCTTTATGCCGTCATCAACAATCAGGATGGCGAAGAACTGTGGCGCTCACCCTCCGCAATAACCCTCAGCTCACTGCCAATCAATACCGCTGAAACGGGTCTTTTTCAAATCAGCCAACCGGACAACAACAGCGATTATTACCAACTCAGTTACGGCATCATTTGGGAACTTGAAAACGGCGAAGAACGCCAATACCACGTTCACCTACTGCAAAGCGCCAAACCTGTCATCGCTGAAATGAACGAATTCAGAACCGTTCTATGGCAATGGTTCAGCGCCATCGGCATCATATTATTATTGATCCAGGGCGCCATTATGCGCTGGGGGCTAAGGCCGCTACGTAATCTCGCACAGGAATTGCACGCCATCGAAGGCGGTCAGCAGGAACATCTCAAGGGTGAATACCCCAGCGAACTTGAAAACGTCACCCAAAACCTGAACCTGCTCATCGAAAACGAACGCCGACAACGTCAACGGTATCGCGACACCCTTGCCGATCTAGCCCACAGCCTGAAAACCCCGTTAGCCATTTTACGCGGACTGGGCAGTAAAACTAACGATGATCCTGAGCAGCGCAAAAACCTCGACGAACAAATCACCCGCATGGATGAAATCGTCAGCCATCAATTACAGCGCGCCAGCAGCAAAGCAACCACCGTCGCCAACACCCTGGCGATGCAACCGGTGGCACTCGCCTCACTCAGCGATAAACTGTTACGCACCCTTAATAAGGTGTACGCAGACAAACAAGTCCGCAGTGAAAACCGAATCGACGAAAATATCAGCCTGCGCGCCGACGAACGCGATCTGCTGGAGGCCCTCGGAAACTTGCTCGACAACGCCTTTAAAGCCTGCCAGCAACAGGTTTGTATCAGCGCCAAGCTCAGCGACCAAAAGACGCTGCTAATTTGCATCGAAGATGATGGCGATGGTATTCCAGAGCAGCAACGTCAGTCAGTGTTAAAACGCGGCAGCCGCGCAGACACCCAACACCCAGGCCAAGGCATCGGCCTCACGGTGGCGCAGGATATTCTCAACACCTATCAGGCGCATCTCCACATCGACAAATCAGAATTGGGCGGTGCAAAAATTCAAATCGCCTTTCCACAATCAATAGCTAGCCAATAGCCGGTCATAAGCTCATCCCTAATAATCTATACTTAACAAACTATGGCCAACGTCACCGACTTCAACAGCCTATTGCCCGTCGCCACATTGCTGATCGTATTGATGATACTCAGCGCTATTGGCCTGTGGCTCGCACTGCGCGGATTTAAACACTGCTGCAAACTTCACGTGATTAAAGGTTGCAGCCAAACCTGCTGTGGTGCCCTGTTATGTGGCATCGGTGTGTTATTAATTGCCATCATTACCAACGTCGCCAGTTATGGCCGGCTCACCTATGAACAACCCGTCGCAGAATTAACCTTCAGCCAGCTTGCACCACAGAAGTACCTTGCCGCCGTCACCTTCCTGCAAGAGGGTCGTCAGCAGGAATTTGAAATCAACGGTGATGAATGGCAACTCGATGCCAAAGTGCTGAAGTGGCACGGCTACGCTAACCTGATAGGTTTTAATGCCCACTACAAATTGCACCGTCTGGCCGGACGTTATGCCTCGGCAGAACAAAGCAACAGCAAACCCGCCACCACCCACGACCTCAACGCCAACCCCGGCCTCGATGTTTGGCAATTTGTCAGACGCTACCCACAACTGCTACCACTGGTCGACGCCTACTACGGCAGCGCGGTATTTTTACCGATGAGCGATCAAATCCAATTCAAAGTATCTATGACCCAGAACGGCCTGATTGCCCGCCCCATCAATAATTATTCCAAGCAGCAGCTTAGATCCTGGTAAACAGCGCAGACGCTTATAGTTCCATAACCACGTTACTTCCGTGTAGAATCGGTGTTCGAAAATCACATATGTAATCTGAGAACACCATGACAACTGTAGATACCTGGGATCCAAGCCAAAACAATGACGCTGACAAAGCCGCAAGCATTAACATTGATGCACTGCTGCGGCTGGCAAAAATCAGCCACAACGGACAACTGGATCAACTATCTCAAGCACTCACCAGCGACGAAATTTCTGAACACCGCCATCTGATGAAGCAACACAAAGACGAGTGGCTTAAGGCTTCGCCTGAGTTAGAACAGCACAACATCGTACACCTGATACGCTTCTTCACTCTCGCCGAAGCTCAATTGCCCGGCTGGGAAGCAGGCAGTAAATCACCCGTTATCTGGTTATGCCGTGAACTGAAAAGTCGAGGCGCCTTCCCCGATGCGGAATTGATCGCATGGATTAAGGACAATACCGACAACAAATTCCTGCCCTACGGTAATATTCTGGATTTGTAAGCAACCGTCATGGTCTGCTTACGGCCGTAGGCAGACATTCAACTAGTCAACAATCTCTGTCCAACCCGAATCAGAACTTAGCGCCTCATTAATAAAAGCCGCCTGTCCGGTTGACCAAAAGCTAGCATCCGACAAACGTATCGCTGGATCAAGCGGTGCGTGGGTAGCAATAAAATCTTCTATCGATTGATTTTCACTGGGTAACCCCAGCTATTGAAAATAGTGTTGCGAAGGTATGTGCGGTGGTACCCATGATCAACTCCTTACTAGTAACCGAGTGATTTGATCAGGATTAAATTCTGCGTCTAAATCAGTCGAATCGCAATTGCCCTAATACACGCCGATAGACAGGCCGCTAATCACCGAGCCACTGTCCCAGCGTCGCTCGCTCATGCCCGGCTAGATCGCAACGGGTTTGCACCGCAACAAAACCTCGTTCACTCAATAGATTACGAACTGCTTTGGCCTGCTGATAGCCATGCTCAAACAGTAACCAGCCCTGCTCAATAAGATAATCCGGCGCCTGGGCTATAATTTCCTTAATATCCAGCAAGCCGTCATCCTCGGCAACTAAGGCGGAACGTGGCTCAAAGCGTACATCGCCCAAATCAAGATGCGGGTCTTGTTGCTCGATATAAGGAGGGTTACTGACAATCAGATCAAAACGCTGTTTATCAAGCGCACTAAACCAGTCGCTTTCAAGAAAACTGGCATTGCTAATTTGCAGGTGCGATTGATTTCGCTGCGCCAGCGCTACCGCCGCCGGAATTCGATCCAGCCCGACAACCTGCCAATTAGTTTGTTCGCTGGCAATGGCCAAGGCAATCGCACCGGTGCCAGTGCCAAGATCTACAATATTGAGCTTTTCATGATTACGATCCGCCAACAACTCAAGCGCTACCTCAACCAGCAATTCGGTATCAGGACGTGGGATCAACGTATCCGGGGAAACTTGCAAGGTCAGCGACCAAAATTCACGCTGTCCAGTCAAATAGGCCACCGGCTCGCCCTGTAAACGGCGTTTAATCAGGATTTGTAGTTGTTGATTTTGCGGTTCGCTAAGCTCGCGCTCTGGCCAGGTGTACAGCCAGGTTCTATTTTTCTGCGCGACGAAAGACAACAGTACTTCGGCATCCACGCGAGCAGAATCAGAAACAACGGAGAATTGCTGCGTTAAAGAATCCAGCAATTCTCCGATCGAGGAAGACATGGGGTTTTTATTAATCGTCTATTCGTTATCAGATAGCGACGCCAACAGCGTTGCCTGATGCTCATTGATCAGCGCTTCAATCACGCTGGTCATATCGCCTTCCATAATTTCCGGCAATTTATACAGCGTCAGGTTAATACGGTGATCAGTAACCCGGCCCTGCGGGTAATTATAGGTGCGAATACGCTCGGAGCGATCACCTGATCCCACCAGACTACGGCGTGCATCGGCCTCTTCAGAATGCTGTTTTTCCTGCGCGCTGCTCAACAATTTAGCCTGCAACAGCGACATGGCGCGAGCGCGGTTCTTATGTTGCGAACGCTCATCCTGACACTCAACCACCACACCGGTTGGCAGGTGCGTCAGACGAATCGCCGAGTCCGTTTTGTTTACGTGCTGTCCACCCGCACCCGAGGCGCGGAAAGTATCAACCCGCAGGTCAGCCTTATTAATTTCAATGGCATTCACTTCATCCGCTTCCGGCAGTACCGCTACCGTACAAGCGGAGGTATGCACACGGCCTTGCGATTCCGTTTCCGGCACACGTTGCACGCGGTGTACACCCGACTCAAACTTCAGGTAGGCATAGACATCTCGACCGATAACCCGGCTGATAATTTCTTTATAACCACCATGCTCACCACGGTTTTCATTGACAATCTCCAGCTGCCAGCCTCTATCTTCTGCGTACTTGGAGTACATACGGAACAGGTCGCCCGCAAAAATAGCCGCTTCATCACCACCGGTTCCGGCACGAATTTCAACGAAGGTATTACTGGCATCATTAGGATCTTTGGGCAACAGCAGTTTTTGCAACTCCAGTCCTAATTCTTCCATGCTGTCCTTGGCGGCCCTGACTTCTTCTTCGCCCATCGCGCGCATGTCCGGATCATCATCCGTCAACAACAGCTGCGCCTCCTCCGAGTCACTCTGTACCTCCTGGTACTGAGTAAACGTCTGCACTACTGGCTCAATTTCAGCGTATTCCTTGGAGTAATCGCGAAACATATTCTGATCAGAGATAACCTCCGGATCACTCATTAACGCCGCCAGCTCTTCATAGCGATCCTTCAGGTGGTCCAGTTTGGTTAAAATCGATGCTTTCATGACAATCTCATTTATTTATCTATTTCATTGCGCTGACTTTCACTAAGCCCGAACAATTCCTGCGCCAGATCCATAACCTCAGCGCGCCCCTCAGCAGAGGCTTTTTTCATTTGAATACAGGGTGTATGAACCAGCTTATTTGTTAAGACACGTGCCAGTTGTGTCATAACCTGCTGTGGATCCTGGCCACTGGCTAACTGTTTTAATGCTTTATTGAGTTCAACTTCACGTATGCCATCAGATTGCTGGCGATAGGCGCGCACTGTCGATACCGCATCCAGCGCCCGCATCTCACGCACCATATTAAGCGCACCCAGCTCAACAAAAGCTTCCGCCTCTTCGGCAGCGCTTTGGCGCGACTTAAGGTTTTCATCAATAACCTGCTTCAGATCATCAACAGAGTACAAATAGACATCGGACAACTCACCCACTTCAGGTTCGATGTCCCGTGGCACTGCGATATCTACCATATACATGGGGCGGTGCTTACGCTTCTTCAACGCCCGCTCCACAGCACCCTTGCCAAGAATCGGCAACTGACTAGCGGTGGAGGCGATGACAATATCCGCATCCAGCAGCTGTTCGGGAATATCTGACAGAAGCACCGCTTGGGCGCCAAAGCTGGCTGCCAACTCCTCGGCTCGCTGCAGGGTACGGTTAGCAACGACCATGTCCGTCACGCCATTCTGTTGTAAATGACGCGCCACCAGATCAATGGTTTTACCGGCACCAATCAACAGCGCTTTACTGCGGCTCATGTCGGCAAAAATGTGTTGCGCCAGACTCACCGCGGCATAGGCTACTGAAACCGGGTTTTCGCCAATCGCGGTCTCGGTGCGTACCTGCTTGGCCACCGAGAAGGTACTCTGAAACAGTTTTTCCAGATGACCACTAATCGTCTTGGCATCACGCGCCACCGCATAGGAGGATTTAATTTGCCCTAAAATCTGAGGCTCACCCAGCACCATCGAATCCAAACCACTGGCCACACGCATAACATGGCGAATCGCATCTTCATCCCAATAGGCATAACTGCAACGCTCCAGTTCATCGGGGCACAGGTCATGATGCTCGCCCAGCCACTCCAGTACATGACGGCTGCCTTTAATCTCGGTAATACAATAGAGTTCGGTACGGTTACAGGTCGATAGAATCGCTATTTCCTGCAGTTGCATCCCCTCACAGGCTTGCTGCAACACCTGAGGCATATCCTCAGGTGCAAACGCCACCTGCTCACGGACATTAACCGGTGCAGTCTTGTGATTTATGCCTAGTGCTAACAGCCCCATGAAACGCTCAAAATAACCCTGTCTGAAATTACAAAACCTATGGTATCCGTAAAACCACTTCTTTAAAGAAAGTCTCGGAAACCCAAAAAGGGGCAAATTATATAAAAATGCAGGGGTTAGAGGCTATATATATAACGCTTTTCAGTCATTTTGATACAAATAATCCCGTGTATCGGGAACAACCGCCTTGGATTTTGACAATTGCACCTGATAAACCACCAAATCAGAGCTGCGAAAAGCCGCCTCGCACATACCAAGATAGATCTCCCACATACGACAAAATGTCTCGCCTTTACTCCCAACAAACTGTTCACGGTGTTGGGCAAAACGTTCAGCCCAAGCTGCTAACGTATCCGCATAATGGTAACGCAGGATCTCGACATCATTAATTAGCAGTCCGGATTTTTCAACCGCCGCCACCAGCTCCGATAACGCCGGCACATAACCACCCGGAAAAATATATTTCGTAATCCAAGGATTCGTCACACCGGGTTTGCCACTACGACCGATGGTATGCAGCAAAACCACACCATCGTCGTCCAACAAATCATCCAACTTACGAAAGAAGGCCTCAAAATAGGGCCGCCCCACGTGCTCAAACATACCCACCGATACAATACGGTCATATTTCCCTGTGTGATTGCGGTAATCCTGCAAATCAAATTTGACGCGATCAGCCAGCCCCTGCTGTTCAGCCCGAGCCTTTGCTACACGCAATTGTTCTTTGGAAAGTGTGACACCCTGAGTTCTAACACCTTCATTATTTCGCGCCATAAACAAGCTTAAACTACCCCACCCGGAACCAATATCCAGCAATTTCTGACCCGGTTTAAGACACAATTTATTCATAATATGGCGACATTTATTCTGCTGCGCGGTTTCCAAATCATCCTCTGCACTCTGATAATAGGCGCAGGAGTAATGCATGTCTTCGTCGAGAAAAGCGCGAAAAAGTGTTTCGTCAAGATCGTAATGAGTGGAGACGTTACTCAGGCTTTTACTGAGGCTGTTCCATTGCTTGAGTGTGCGACCAAGGATCTTCCTGATCACGCTAGGAGGTTCCTCCCCGAAATTAATATTCAACAATATGATCAGATCAGCCATACTACCCTTAAGTAGATCCCAACCTTTTTCCATGTAAGTTTCACCAAGCTCAAACTCACCATTTTGCAGCAACCGCGTCGACACCTTGGGGGTATTTATACGCCAGACGACCT
>Ga0209396_1002191_pt1 | contig 20725 bp, 13 predicted proteins | sample GOMGulsemesocosm_6_FD_184638 | JGI IMG/M metagenome (GOLD analysis project Ga0209396, IMG submission 184638) | Methane-oxidizing microbial communities from mesocosms in the Gulf of Mexico - GOM8C Gulf of Mexico (SPAdes) (version 2) | ecosystem: Environmental > Aquatic > Marine > Cold seeps...
GGCGGGGGTCACTGGTTCAAGCCCAGTATCGTCCACCACTTTTTATTTTTAATATGAAAATAAAGCTGAATGTTGAAGGAAGAAAAGGTTCAAGCCTGCTCTAACAAGAAACGTCCACCACTTTATATTTTATAAAAATATAAAGTACATTCTTTACCATAAAGAATTAAAACTCAAAATGGACGATTAGCTCAGTTGGGAGAGCACCGCCCTTACAAGGCGGGGGTCACTGGTTCAAGCCCAGTATCGTCCACCACTTTCTATCTCTTAAGATATTAAGTACATTCTTTACCATAAAGAATTAAAACCAAAATGGACGATTAGCTCAGTTGGGAGAGCACCGCCCTTACAAGGCGGGGGTCACTGGTTCAAGCCCAGTATCGTCCACCACTTTATATTTTATATAAAGTAGATTCTTTGCCATAAAGAATTAAAACCCAAAATGGACGATTAGCTCAGTTGGGAGAGCACCGCCCTTACAAGGCGGGGGTCACTGGTTCAAGCCCAGTATCGTCCACCATCTTTATCATTTCTTAAAAAAAACACATCGCTACAAAATCCGATTCGATATTCTTCTGTAAAATAAAACGCATAAATTACTTTCAAAACTATTTCCCTTATTTTCCGCTTATCCTTTGTCTTTAATAATTGCCACAGCTTAAATATTCGCTTGGAAAATTAATAACAATTTGAGCATTTATTATGTTTACCAGGATAAATTATTTAATTACATCAAAGTAATGAATTAACTTAAGGGCAATGTTAAAATACCGCCAATTTTTTAGATCTACACTCCTAATGCCGTGTTCTTTCATTGATGAAAGTACGATGTTAGTGATACTACATAGAGACTTTTATGACTTTAACGACACGTTTTGCCCCAAGCCCAACAGGTTATTTACATGTTGGTGGTGCCCGTACTGCCTTATATAGCTGGTTATATGCCAAGAAAAATGGCGGTAACTTTATTCTTCGTATTGAAGATACTGATTTAGAACGCTCTACTCAAGCGTCAGTTGATGCCATCATGGATGGTATGAATTGGTTAAACCTTGAGTGGACTCATGGACCTTACTTTCAAACAAAGTGTTTTGATCGTTATAAAGAAGTGATTGAACAATTACTTGAATCTGGCAATGCTTACCGTTGTTACAGTACAGCGGAAGAAGTTGATGTGATGCGTGAAGAAGCCAAAGCAAACGGTGGCATTGAAAAATACAATGGTCTATGGCGCGACCGTACCGATCACCCTGCAGATAAACCTTTTGTTATTCGTTTCAAAAACCCACTTGATGGCAATGTAGTTATCAAAGATATGGTTAAGGGCGACATTACTATTAGCAATGAGCAATTAGATGATTTAATCATCGCTCGTTCTGATGGTACTCCTACTTATAACCTAACAGTTGTGGTTGATGACTGGGATATGAAGGTATCTCATGTTGTTCGTGGCGATGATCATGTGAGTAATACACCTAAGCAAATTAATATTCTTACCGCTTTAGGTGCAGATATCCCGGTATATGCACATATCCCTATGATTTTAGGTGATGATGGTAAACGTTTATCTAAACGTCATGGCGCTGTTGGTGTTATGCAATATCGCGATGATGGTTATTTACCAGAAGCACTTCTAAACTATTTAGTACGTTTAGGTTGGTCACATGGAGATCAAGAAATATTTTCTCGTGAAGAAATGATTGAGTTATTTGACTTAAAAGATTGTAACCGTGCACCGTCTGGTTTTAATACCGATAAGTTAATTTGGGTAAACCAGCATTACATGAAAACCATGGACCCTGAATACGTTGCAGAGCATTTAGCATGGCACATGGCTGACCAAGGTATCAACACTGAAAACGGTCCTGCGTTAGCTGATGTTGTTAAGATTCAAGCCGATCGCGTAAAAACGTTGAAAGAAATGGCAGACATTTCTCGTTATTTCTATGAAGATTTTACCGAGCTTGATGCAAAAGCCGTTAAAAAGCATTTGCGTCCAGTAGTAAAAGAGCCAATGTTATTAGTTAAAGAAAAACTCGCAGCACTAACTGATTGGTCACCTGAGCCAATTCACGCAGCAATTAACGATACTGCGGTAGAACTTGAGTTAGGTATGGGTAAAGTTGGCATGCCACTACGTGTTGCAGCAACAGGCGGCGGTAACTCACCTTCACTTGATATTACCTTAGCTTTATTAGATCAAAACAAAGTAATAGAAAGAATTGAGCAAGCTATCAAAGTAGTTGAAGCAAGAATAGCAGCTGGTTAATGACATTTTTAATGATTAGTTTAACCACTTTAAATAAGTTTAGGAGAGTGTCGAGTGCAGTTTAGTGATTTTGGTTTAGATAACTCCTTAATGAGTACTGTTGAGCATCTTGGTTTTAGCGAGCCAACAGAAATTCAGCAACAGGCTATTCCTGCAGCGATGGCGGGGCATGATCTTATTGCCTCTTCCAAAACAGGTTCAGGTAAAACCTTGGCTTTTGTTATTCCTGCTTTGCAGCGACTAAGTAGAAACCGTGCTTTATCAAAGCGTGATCCACGTGTGGTCATTTTAACACCAACACGTGAACTGGCTAAGCAAGTTTTTAGCCAGTTACGCTTATTTACAGCTAATACTCAGTTTAAAGCGGTATTGATTTTAGGTGGTGAAAACTTTAACGACCAAGTCAAAGTTTTAGAAAAAGAGCCTGAATTTATTGTTGCGACACCAGGGCGATTAGCCGATCATTTAAAACAAGGTCACTTTTATTTAAATGGCTTAGAGTTACTTATTTTAGATGAAGCAGACCGCATGCTTGATTTAGGTTTTAGTAAAGAGCTGAGCCTAATAAATAAGGCAGCCGATCATCGTAAACGTCAAACTTTACTATTTTCAGCAACCTTAGACCATGCGCAAGTGAATGAATTTGCAACTGAGCTACTGACTAAACCTAAACGTATCGCTATTAATGCGGGGCATAGTGAGCATGTAGATATCACTAAACGTTTCTACCTTGCTGATAATCTCACGCAAAAAGAAACGTTATTACAGTACTTCTTAACGACGGAAACATCGCGACAAATCATTATTTTTACTGCTACGCGTAGTGATACTGACCGTTTAGCCAAGTTACTTACTGAACAAGATCTCAATGCGGTAGCGTTAAGTGGTGAGTTAAACCAAAGTCAACGTAATCAGATCATGGACAGTTTTGCTAAAGGTCAGCACAAAATATTGGTCACTACAGATTTAGCCTCACGCGGCCTTGATTTAATCAATGTATCCCACGTTATTAACTTTGATATGCCAAAACATACTGAAGAGTTTGTTCATCGTATTGGCCGTACAGGTCGAGCTGGAACTAAAGGTGATGCAATTTCATTAGTAGGGCCAAATGACTGGCTAAGTTTTAAAAACGTTGAAGCGTTTTTACAGCAAAAAATCAGCTTTACAAAAGTTGACGGAATTAAGGTCAAGTTTAAGGGCTTAAAACCGAAGAAAGAAAAAGCAGTCAAAGCTAAAGTTGCTGTCGTTAAAGATAATAAAGCCGCTTCGAACAAACCAAGAAAAGTGATTAAGAAAACTTTCCTTGAGATACAAGATGCTGGCGCAATGAAAATTATTAAACGTAAGAAGCTAACACCAGATCAAATTGAAGACTCCTCTAAAAAAGAACAGGATTAACAACTATTGTTAATGCAGTAAAGGAAAGGCAACTATGTGTTGCCTTTTTTTGTGTCTATTGTTACAAACTTAAATAAGTTAGGTTCATCTTTTTTTTTTGGGGGGGGGAGCTAAAATTAGCTCTTTTGATGGGCCGTAAGCCATCATTGCGGTCGAGATGACAGTCCTTCAATGCTGCGTTAATTTGCGTGACTTAAATTCCACCTTCACAGATAATAGCCGCTGCTTTTCGCCTTAATAGATTAGATAATATGAAACAAGTTTTACTGGTACTGCTAGGGCTTTTTATTTTGGCCGTCTTTGTTACCTTACCGACATCGAGTGCCAACACGGACGTCTTAGAAATTGACCTAATGGGAAGAATTTCTGTTTTTGAAACTGCGGATAACACCCAAACCATAGAAGAAATATCATCACCGGCTAAAGCGCCTTCCTTTCGACCTATCGATGATAACTATATCAACCTTGGTAAAAACCCTTCGCTCTGGTTAAGAATCGACCTGCGTTCTGTTGGGATTAAATCCCTAAGCGGTTACCTGTTGGAAATTCAACGAAACAACATTATCCGGCCAGCCGCCTACTACTGGTCAAAATCTGGCGTATGGCGTCAACAACCGCTGTTCGCCAAACCGGAACATCGAAATAGATTAATTGCTAAATTTCCCGAAAACGCCGAGAAGAATTTTTTGTATATTCATTTGAACGGTAAATATTTAAGATCCAGCATCAAGCTTTTCAGTGAAGACGGATTTCTTCATCAGCTGCAATCTTCTGCGTTGTATGATGGAGTTTATTACGGCATGTTACTGCTTTTTATTCTGCTGAATCTGCTTCTCTATAGCCGATTAAAAATCAAGGTTTACTTGGCCTACTCGGCGCTACTGACATCCATATTTTTTCTCTTCGCTTCAGGTCAAGGATGGTTAACTTTTTTATTCCCCAACTTGTTCATTCTGGAAAGCATTACCACCAATAGCCTCGCGATGCTGCTGGCCTTAGCCAGTGCCGTCTTTGCCAAGCAGTACCTTAACATAGGGGCACTGTCGCCTAAGCTCAATCGATTATTGACCGCTTTGCAAAGGGTTGTGTTGATACTGCTGATCGCCAAGTTGACCCTCAATGATTATCTCCCTCAGTCACTTTATTTTACCGCCTATGGCGCCGCCTTACTGGCCATCTTACTGATTTTTATCAGCTGCACCGTAGCGGCCGTTATCGGCATACAAAACAACCAGCGGGAAGCTTTGTACTACCTGTGGGCGACGATTGTTTTTTTTGTGACAGCGATAGTGATGGGGATGTCAGCGGCCGCACTGATTAAACTCAAATTTTCATGGCAATTGCTGCAACTGGCATCAATATTTGAAGTCGTTATTTTTTCGCTCGGTCTGTTTGGCATCTATCAACGCCAGCTGAGCGAGAAGAGACGGCTGGAAGAACAACTCAATACCACACAGTCGGCGCTGGTTAAACAACTCGAATTCAGTAATAGCCTTAAAGATACCATTCTAACCAATACTGTTGAACCAGCGTTATTCCCAGAGTTGGCTAAGATAACCCCAATATTACCCCAAATTCGTTATGTTCAAAGTTTGGGCAATGATTGCTTGGTGGTGTATAGCGATAACAACCAAAAACGAAAACTCGAACTCGCCTGTAATCTACAAGACCTGGCGCAATGTTTTGGCGATAAACACTTTCTTAGAGTGCACAAGTCCTACTTGATTAATCCACAACATCACTTCTCGTTAAAACGTAGAACCTCCGCCGATTATGATCTAGCACTCTACCAGGATTTAATACCTGTGGGTCGAAAATATGCCAAACAGGTCAAAAGCCAAATAAACCCGGTTGAAACTCTACCCAATAACGATTTTATCTCTACCGTTTGAAAATTAGCCGTCTAGTCTATAACCAATCAACCCATTGATATACTTGATTTTACGATAATGAAGCCTTAACTTCTCTACGCTTTGGACAAATATCCATACGTTTTAAATATTGACAATTGTGCTGCTAGTTAACTTCCGATAATCTGCTTATTCAATGAGTTTTAAAATTAAAAACTACCCCATTAAGGAGATTAATTTGTTTAAAAAATTGGTGGCAATGATTGTTATTAGCGGCGTGCTTTTCGCCTGTAATGACAATAACAACCCTGGTAATGTAATTGCTATGGATCCCGGTCAGTGTGATATTCAAGTCGAAAAAAACCAGGCGCTATGGACCTACCTAAATGATAGGTATTTATGGAACGATGACCTCGATCAGACCACTGACCCGGCCAGTTTTGATAGCCTCCAGGCATTGCTCGACGATGTCAAAAGTAAAAATCCGCTCGACCGATGGAGTGGCGTTGGTGATAGCAAGAAACAAGATGATTTTACTTCCCGAGGCGAAGTAGTCGGCCTTGGCTTTAACAGTTTTATGGCTCCGTCAAAGCAAGCACTGTTGGTGGCCTTCGTTTACGAAGACAGTGACGCCTTTGCCGCCGGATTGCGCCGGGGCGATAAAATACTTTCGGTTAACGACAAGCCGATTAGCGAGGCTTTAGCCGATGGTAGTTTGGCCTCGGGGAATTTATGGGGAGCCGACGAAGTCGGTACCACGGTCTACCTTGTTTGGCGGACAGTCGCTGGTGAAACCTATGACGGCTCCGTGCAAAAACGAATTGTAGCGATTAATACAGTATTACACTCAGAAATAATTGAAACGGAAAGCGCCAAAGTGGGGTATTTCGTATTTTCTAGTTTTATCCAGCCGAGTGAGCAAAACCTCAACGATGTTTTTGAGTATTTTAGCCTGCATAATGTAGAACAGCTCATCATCGACCTTCGCTATAATGGCGGCGGTAGTGGTAGTATTGCGAATCAACTTGCCTCCCAAATTGGCGGCAGCAATGTTCGCGACAAGATTTTCGCCAATTATTTCCATAATGCTAATCATAGTGATGAAAATTCGACCGAATTATTCAACATCAAGGGCGGCACCTTTGCTATGGATCTGGACAAAATAATCTTTTTGACCACAGCTTATACCGCCTCCGCTAGCGAAATGTTAATTAATAACCTCGCCCCTCATATCGACGTCAAACTGGTGGGTGAAACGACCCACGGAAAGCCCGTCGGATTTAGTTCGCCAAAACTGTGTGACAAACAACTTTCTGTGGTTAACATCAATGTCACCAATTCAGCTGGAGATGGTAATTTTTTTCAGGGGTTGTCCGTTGATTGCAATGCGCCAGATAGCATCATTGGCGATTGGGGCGATCAAGATGATCCCATGTTGAAAGAGGCACTCTATTTAATCGATAATGAACAGTGTTCAGCGGTGAGTAAGTCGCTTGGCCAGAGTCATAAAAGGGGGTAATAATTAGTGCTCTGAGATGGTGTGTCACAGGAAGGAATGAGCTTAAACCAGCCTCACAAACAAGCTGGGAATTCTGGCTAAATATTATAATCATCACAAAATTTTAATATCAGCAGTAGGCTCTAAAGCGTATTCGTCTTCACAACACTACCCAATAGATAGAAAAATAGCGAATTTTTTTACGAACTTCTTTTTATTTATTAAACCTAATATTAATAAGAGACTTGCCTAAGTATAAATCCATGTATTCAATAGCTTGCAAAGGTGCTAAGTTATTAACGATAAATTGTAGCTTAACAATACCAGTACAGACGATAGATAAGGACGTTTCATGACCATCATGCAAAAAACTGTGTGGATAATTGCCACTCTGGGCAATTTTTCGGCAGGGTACTTTTATATGCACAATCAAAGTGCGATTAGTATTGCCATTTTATTGGGAACTTTACTTTATAGCCTCATCGGTATTTATGATGTTTTTTATAGTAGGCATAGCTTGAATCGACTTTATCCAGTTGTTGCTTATCTTCGTTATTTCCTTGAATCTTATCGTGTTGAAATTCAACAATATTTTATCGCTAATGATACAGAAGAGCGTCCTTTTAACAGAGAGCAGCGCACGTTAGTTTATCAACGTGCTAAAAATGTACGAGACACTATCGCTTTTGGAACACAGCGTGATCTCGTTGAGGATAACTATTTAAGTTTATGGCATTCATTATCGCCGACACACATAAAAAAGAGTGCTAAGCGCGTAATTATTGGCGGGGAAAGTTGTCAGCAGCCTTACTCTGCCTCATATTTGAATATTTCGGCGATGAGTTTTGGCTCATTAAGTACTAATGCCATTGAGGCGCTTAATTTAGGTGCCAAAAAGGCGGGGTGTTATCACAATACTGGCGAAGGAGCTGCGAGTCCTTATCATTTAAAACATGGCGGTGATATTGTTTGGCAATTGGGGACCGGGCTTTTTGGTTGCCGTGATGAACAAGGCCGTTTTAACCCTGATAGTTTTGAGAAAACAGCTAAACTATCACAAATAAAAATGATAGAAATAAAATTAAGTCAGGGCGCAAAACCAGGGCATGGTGGCGTATTGCCCAAAGCCAAGATTACCGATGAAATAGCCCGGATCAGGCATATATCAAAAGAGCAAGACTGTATTTCCCCAGCGGTTAACCCTGAGTGTACTTCCCCTAAAGACTTACTGGCATTTATTGAACAGTTACGCAGTTTAAGTGGCGGTAAGCCAATTGGTTTTAAACTATGTATTGGTAATCCAGCTGAATTTTTAAGTATTTGTAAGGCGATGTTAGAGACTGGCATTACCCCTGATTTTATTACAGTTGATGGCGCTGAAGGTGGTACAGGTGCTGCACCTGTTGAATTTACTAACCGTTTAGGTTTAATCTGTTTAGAGGGTATAAGCATAGTCAATAACGCTTTGGTTGGCGTTGGCTTAAGAGACAAAATAACCATTATTGCTTCTGGTAAAACAGCATCAAGTTTTGATCTGTTGGCAAAAATAGCTGCCGGTGCTGACGTGGTGAATGCAGCAAGAACTATGATGATGGCAATAGGGTGTATTCAATCCAGACATTGTAATACTAACCATTGCCCAACGGGAGTTGCTACACAAGATCCCGCCAGAGCAAAAGCGATTGATGTTGAATCAAAGAGTGATCGTGTGAAAAATTTTCATGATAATACGTTAGCTAGTTTCTTTGAACTTGTTGGCAGCATGGGGTTGGACGATCCAGCTAAACTTGTGCCTCAAATGATAAAAAGACGCTCGCCCTATGGCATGCAAATGTCGATGGGAAGCCTGGTCGAGCCACTATCAGCCAATGCATTACTCGCTGCTAATGGTAACGAACTTGATGAGTCGTGGCAGCACTGGTGGCAGACAAGTAGCGCTGAGCAGTTTTATGTAGATGATTTTTTTATTCTAAAAGCGCCTGAATTTCATCAAACAAAGGTGAAAAGAGCTTAGTGAGTAGAAACCTTAATAATGGTGTTATTAAGGTTTCGTCATGTTGAACAAATTAGGGCTGGCTATGACCTGCCTATTCGGCAATAAGTTGCTTTAAGGTATAACTGGTATTAGTACTACCTAATTTAGTTCTCATATAAGGTAGTATTTCTTCAAGTTGAGTTGCTAGTTGCCAAGGTGGGTTAACAATAAATAAACCAGTACCTGTCATACCGTATTCATCGGTATCCTTTTCTAAGCAAAACTCTACTTGCAGTAAGTTTTTAACTTCACTATTAGTAAAGTCTTTCTGCATTTGCTCAATGAAGTTACGCTTAACCACAGGATACCAAACGATATAAGTTCCTGTTGAAAACTTAGCATAAGCTTTAATAATGGTTTTTACAGCTTTTTGATAATCTTCTTTAAGCTCATAGGGAGGGTCAATTAAAACAACACCGCGACGACTTGGTGGTGGCACTAAACCTAATACACCTTTGTAGCCATCAGATTGTTTAACAAACACTTTACGCCAACGTTGGCAAAAATCTTCTAAGTGTTGAATGTCTGTTGGGTGTAATTCAAATAAATGGCTGCTGTCTTGGCGACGAACAAAGGCTTTAGCTATGCCCGGAGAGCCAGGATAAACATCTAGCTCACTATTTAGATTAAGACTCTTAATCAGTGATAAATAAGGCTCTAATGATTCTGGCGCATCTTCATCGTTAATAATTTTGGCAATACCGTCTTTATACTCACCTGTTTTTTGAGCATATTCTTCGGCCAATTGATACATGCCAGCCCCTGAGTGACTATCGATATAGTGAAAGCCTTTTTCTTTACGAGTCATATAATCTAAAACAAGTGATAAAACACTATGCTTTAGCACATCGGCAAAATTGCCAGCATGAAAAGCGTGACGATAACTAAGCAAGGTAATTCCTTAAGAGGGTGTAGTGGTAAACAATGAAAAACGGCTAGCCAAAGGTATCTTGATAGCCGTAAAATATTTTAAACTTAAACTTAAACTTAAACTTAAACTTAAACTTGGCTTGCTAAGTACTCATCGTAAGTACCAGCAAAGTCAACATAACCGTCTTTAGTTATTTCTATAATACGGGTAGCGATAGTTGAAACAAACTCTCTGTCGTGACTAACGAATAACAACGTGCCCTCGTATTGCTCTAACGCCATATTTAATGATTCTATCGATTCCATATCCATGTGGTTGGTTGGCTCATCAAGCAGCAATATATTAGGATTGTGCATCATTAGTTTACCAAACAGCATACGACCTTTTTCACCACCAGAGAGTACTTTTATTGACTTTTTAATATCATCGGCAGAGAAAAGTAAGCGACCTAAGTAACCACGAACAGCTTGTTCGTCATCGGTAGGTTGACGCCATTGACTCATCCAGTCAAATAAAGTCATGTCAGTTTCGAATTCAAATTCATGATCCTGTGCGTAATAACCGATATTGACATTTTCAGACCAAGTAAATTCCCCTGATTCTTGCTGGTAAGCTACTTCGTTCATTAAGGTACGTAAAAGGGTAGTTTTACCAATACCGTTTTCACCGATAATGGCGATACGCTCACCAACTTCAATTAACGCTGAAATGTCTTTTAGAACATGGTTATCATCAAAACTTTTATTCAAATTTTCAATAACTAAAGCATTACGGAATAATTTTTTCTCTTGCTCAAAACGAATGAACGGGTTACTACGACTTGATGGTTTTACTTCATCAAGTTGAATTTTATCAATTCGCTTAGCACGAGAAGTGGCTTGTTTTGCTTTTGATGCGTTAGCTGAGAAACGTGCAACGAAAGCTTGAAGTTCACCAATTTGAGCTTTTTTCTTAGCGTTGTCTGACAATAAACGTGCTCTTGCTTGCGTAGCTGCCAACATGTATTCGTCATAGTTACCCGGAAAAACACACAGTTCGCCATAATCTAAATCGGCCATATGAGTACAGACGCTGTTTAAGAAATGTCTATCATGCGAGATTATGATCATGGTTGAATTACGTTCATTTAACGTTTCTTCTAACCATTGGATAGTGTGAATATCCAAGTTGTTGGTAGGCTCATCAAGTAATAATATATCAGGGTCTGAGAATAGTGCCTGAGCAAGTAATATACGTAACTTAAAACCAGGAGCGATCTCGCTCATTAAACCGTAATGTTGTTCAATAGGAATACCAACACCGATCAATAATTCACCAGCACGACTTTCAGCGCTGTAACCATCCATTTCTGCGTATTCAGACTCTAAATCACCCACTTTCATACCATCAGCTTCACTCATTTCAGGCAAAGCATAAATACGGTCACGTTCTTCTTTTACTGTCCATAATTCGGTATGACCCATGATCACAGTATCAATTACACTGTTGGCTTCAAAAGCGAACTGGTCTTGGCTTAATTTACCCAAGCGTTCGCCCGTATCAAGATTAACATTACCAGAAGTCTGCTCTAAATCACCACCTAAAATCTTCATAAAGGTAGATTTACCACAACCATTTGCGCCAATTAAGCCGTAGCGATTTCCGCCACCAAATTTTTGTGAAATGTTTTCAAACAATGGCTTGGCGCCAAATTGCTGAGTGATATTATTAGCTGCTAGCATGATGTGTTCCGTCGAATGTTGAGGTTTACTGAAGTCAATTTAGCGAGTAAATCAACCAATAAAATATTGCGCGCGATTATATACTATTTTGGCTTGTCTTTTAAGACAAATAAAATTTAGCCTATGTTTGTATAGGAGTGCTTATAGGGCAGAAAATTGAACATTTCAATTTATCAATACTGCTTTCTGTGAGACACAAGAAGTGAAGGTTCGTTGGCTTATATCGTTTGAATGTCTTTCTAAATGCTCTTATCACTAGGCGAATTCAATTATTTTTTTGATTAGCTTGATAAAACAGAATTCCCTGCATAAACTTTTTAGCAAAATCATGAATTTAATGGTTAATTTTTAGGGGGTACAATGAGCAAAACAATATTAGTGGTAGATGACAGCTTAGTTTCACGCATGATGATTAAAGCCATTATTGAATCTCAGGTTCAAGGAGTAAATATTATTGAGGCTGGAAATGGCGATCAGGCACTTGATAAAGTTGAGCAAGGACCAGCTATTGACATCGCTTTTGTCGATTTTAACATGCCAGGCATGACGGGACTTGAGCTAATTAGTGCATTATCCGATATGGTAACGATTCCCAAAGTAGCACTACTCACTGCAAATATTCAAAACGAAATCAAAGAGCAAGCATTAGCTGCTGGAGTGACTTTTTTGAATAAACCAATTAATGAAGAGGCCATTGCTACTTTTTTACACAATTAGTCGCACTCTTAACTTACGAGTAATCCTATATGCAAGATAATCTAACGCCTCTTGAAATTGATGCCTTAACAGAAATTTTTAATATTGGTATTGGCCGTGCCGCTAATTCATTGAATCAAATGGTGTCTCAAACGGTAGACTTAACTATTCCAGAAATTGAGATATTGCCAAATAAGGAGGCGAAACAAAAGCTCGATTTTGATTCGGAAATGGAAATTAGTGCGGTGACTCAGCGTTTTTCAGGTGATTTTCAAGGTCAGGCTTTGTTAATGTTTAGTAAAGAAAATGGTCTACAGCTTGTGAGTTTATTACTGGGTAATAAAATACCGATTGAAGATCTATCTGAGTTGGAGCAAGACTCGTTAGTTGAAATAGGCAATGTTATTTTGAATGCATGTTTTGGTACTGTAATTAACTTTCTGCAGTCGTCTATATCAATAGAAATGCCGGAGTTCATTCAAGGCAATATAAATAAAATATTTACTTATAGTAGTGACAATGATTGGTCGCTATACATTAAAGTGAAGTTTTCTTTACCTAGCCAGCAAATTGCCGGACATATCTCGTTTATTATGGATATTACCTCACTCGAAGTATTTCAAGAATCAGTGCGTAAATTTGTTTTTGGAATTACTAATAAAGCCAGCGTGTAGGAAAATATTTATGGCTAATTTATCTAATGATATTTTGTATGCAGCTTTAAATGAATTATCTGTTGGTATTATTATCATTGATGAGCAGCAACAGGTGGTATTTTTTAATCAATGGCTAAGCGACCATTCAGGTTTGTATCTAATGCAGCAGGAAGGCAAGCCGCTAGATATTGTGTTTCCGCAATATTTAGGCTCTAGATTAAGTACTGCATGTGAATCAGCGTTATCATTAGGTTTACCTTCACGATTATCGAATACCTTTAATCCTACTCCTTTGCCGTTATATCAAAAGAATTTTTTAGGGGATGATAAACATTTAATTCAACAGCAGATCAGTGTTAAAAAAATTGCCATCGATTCGTCAACGCCACTGTGCCAGATTGTTATTGATAATGTGACACATATGGTGAAGAAGGAGCAAACTTTACTAAAGTTAGCGGATGAGAATAAAATCCAACGGCAAAAGGCCGAAATCGCTAACAAATCAAAATCTCAATTTCTCGCGAATATGAGCCATGAAATAAGAACGCCAATCAATGGTGTTTTAGGCATGCTCACTTTATTAAATGATACTCAACTGAGTAAAACGCAACAACATTTTTCAAAACTTGCTACCGTAAGTGCTGAAACCTTATTAAATTTAATAAACGACATATTAGATTTTTCCAAAATAGAAGCGGGCAAACTTGATATAGAAAGTGTCGCTTTTAACCTAGCTGATTGTATTGATGAAACAGTGCAAACCATGGCAATTAAAGCTCAAATGAAAGGTATAGAAGTCATTGTTGATAGAACGGCTTTGATTGATGAGTCTGTCATCGGTGATCCTAGTCGATTGAAACAAATAATCTCTAACCTGCTAAGTAATGCTATTAAGTTCACCGAGCAAGGTGAAATAAATATCAAGGTTAATACGACAGAAGTAGATACCACTCACCTTAAGCTTTTGGTCAATGTTTCTGATACAGGCATAGGAATTCCCAGACAAAAATGTGCTGATTTATTTGATGCATTTACTCAAGTTGACGCATCTACCACCAGAGAATATGGCGGAACTGGCCTTGGCCTCACTATTGTTAGGCAGTTGTGTCAACTTATGGGCGGCGATATTGAAGTTAAAAGTAAACAAGGGCAGGGTAGTCAATTTATTTTTCATCTCCTTTTAGATAAAGATGATCACATTATACCCCCTCTGAAAGCTTTTAACGAAAAGCCAGTATTAGTTGTAGACTCGAATGTAAATAGTGGTCAGATGGTTAGTAGACAATTGCAATTGTGGGGGCTCGATGTTGAATTGTGTAATGCTAAATCTGAGATGAAATCGCTATATAGTAAAATTGAAAATAACAACTTTTCAGTATTATTGATTGATGCTTCTATTGATACATTTTTACTTGAGAACATTTTTACTTCACTGGCAAATGCTAATAAGTCACAGTCAAATAAAACACAAGTCATCTTGCTAACCCGGATGGATAATAGCTACGCAAAGAGCAGTGCGTTATTGACATCATTAATGACAAAAGAAAACGTGCATACATTAACTAAACCTATTGTCACCAAATCTCTTCATAGAAAACTAACGCTTTCTTATTCATCTGAAAGTAGGCTGTCAGAGCTGGACGATAATAATAAAGCGTTTGAATTTCAATCGTTTGATGATGACGATGATGAACAAGTAAAAATATTATTAGTTGAAGACAATAGAATTAATCAGGAAGTTGCTTTGGGTTTATTACGCAAGATCGGTTACAGAGCTGATGTGGCTAAAAATGGCCTACATGCATTAGAGCTACTGCAGCAACGTCAACTTTCTGAGCCCTATCAGTTGGTGCTAATGGATTGTCAAATGCCTGAAATGGATGGTTATCAGGCAACGATAGCAATCCGTTCAGACGATCAATATCAGCTGAGCAGTCAAGTCAATATTATTGCTATGACCGCCAATACCATGAAAGGCGACCAAGAGAAATGTATAGCTGCGGGTATGAATGATTATCTAGCTAAGCCCATTAATCCAAGCTTATTAGCCGAAAAAATAGCCTTTTGGTTAGCACACTAATTAATGTAATGCCCTCATTTTACTGAGAGCATTGATAAGTCTGAATTATTTTCCCTTTTTACGATCAGAGAATTGATTATCAGAAAAGCGAGTTAAGCCTTTTTTGTGCGTTGGCGTTTTCTTACCTTTCCCTTTCCCATTTCCTTGATTATTTCTGTTTTGACCTGGACTGGTTTTATTACCTTGAGAGTTATTCTTACCCTGTCTGCCTTTATTTGCTAATTGTTGTTCACCGCGAGTTTCTCTCGGTACAAGACAATTTGGCGATGAGCCAATCAGTTTAGTTAAACCCATTTTCGTTAATGCTTGGCGAATTTGTGCCCAGTTAAGTGGGTCATGGTAACGTAAGATTGCTTTGTGCAAACGTCGTTGAATTGTGCCTTTAGGTACGTTAATTTTACCGTCGACCTTCGCTAAATTTTTACTGGTTACATTACGTAGCGAGTTTAGCTCTGTGTGGTACAAGGTTGTTGCATTTGCTAAAGGCGAAGGGTAAAAGTTCTGCACTTGATCTAACTTAAAGTTATTGCTTTTTAGCCATAGCGCTAGATTAACCATATCTTTATCAGTTGTACCTGGGTGGGCAGAGATAAAGTAAGGGATTAAATACTGCTTTTTGCCGGCAAGTTTTGAGTAATGATCAAACATTTCTTTAAATTTGTCATAGCTACCCATACCAGGCTTCATCATGTTATCAAGTGGGCCTTGCTCGGTATGTTCTGGGGCAATTTTTAAATAACCGCCAACGTGATGAGTTGCTAATTCTTGTACATATTCAGGGTGTTCGATGGCCAAATCGTAACGAACACCTGAAGCAATCAATACCTTTTTAATGCCTTTAACTTTACGCGCTTTACGGTATAACTCGATGGTTGGGGTATGATCGGTATCTAAGTGACCACAAATAGTTGGCCAAACACAGGACGGTTTTCTACACGTCGCTTCCGCTTTTTCACTTTTACAGTTGAGTTGATACATATTAGCGGTTGGACCACCAAGATCTGATATAACGCCAGTAAAGCCAGGTACTTTTTCTTTAATATCTTCAATTTCATTAATAATAGATTCATGAGAACGACTTTGAATAATACGTCCTTCATGCTCTGTTATTGAACAGAATGTACAACCACCAAAACAGCCGCGCATAATATTAATCGATGTTTTGATCATATCGTAAGCAGGGATTTTAGCTTTACCATAACTAGGGTGAGGCACGCGTTTATATTCAAGACCAAATACACCATCCATTTCTTCTGTTGAAAGCGGTTTAGCGGGTGGGTTTAACCAAATAAGGCGAGTACCGTGGCTTTGTACTAACGGTTTTGCCGATGTAGGGTTAACTTCTTGATGAAAAATACGTGACGCATGGGCATAAAGAACTTTATTGTCTTTAACTTGCTCGAAGGTAGGCAAATTAATATATGTTGTTTCCCAAGGTTTGGCTTTTTTATCCCAGGTTTTATTACGGTAGTCAGCCATTACAATTGGCTGAGCTGTTTTCGTGATATCATTTTCGGCAATTGATGCTTCTGTTTTTGCTTCGTTATCACTACAAGAATCGGGCGTGATTTCTTCATAAGGGCTAAAAATAGGGTCTATCTTGCCGGGTCTGTCTATATCACGTGAATCAATACCCTGCCAACCAGGAAGCACTTGGTTCGTTAAAAAAGCACTACCGCGCACATCGGTAATATTTTTAACATCTTCGCCGCGGGCGATACGGTGGGCAATTTCAACGAGAGGACGTTCTGCATTACCAAACACCAATAAATCTGCTTTTGAATCAAATAATACCGAGCGACGTACTTTATCCGACCAATAATCGTAATGCGCTATTCTACGCAAGCTTGCTTCAATACCTCCAATAATAACCGGAACACCTTTAAAGGCTTCTTTACAGCGTTGGGTGTAAGCGGTTACTGCGCGATCTGGTCGTTTTCCACCTTCGTCATTTGGGGTATAGGCATCATCATGACGCATTCTACGCTCAGCGGTATATCGGTTAATCATGGAGTCCATGTTTCCGGCAGTAACACCAAAAAATAAATTAGGTTTACCTAATTCCATGAAGGCATCTTTAGAGTCCCATGCTGGCTGTGAGATTATACCAACTCGGAAACCTTGGGCTTCAAGCATGCGACCAATAATAGCCATACCAAAGCTTGGATGATCTACATAAGCATCACCAGTGACAATAATAATGTCGCAGCTATCCCAGCCAAGTATGTCCATTTCTTTTCGAGACATAGGTAAAAAAGGTGCGGTGCCGTAGCACTCGGCCCAGTATTTTGGATAATCAAATAACCCCTGTTGAGTTTTCGACGTTATTTGTTTTTTTACTGAAGTCATATCACCATTCCCGTTGGGGGTTAACCGAATCAAAATCGTTACGCCGCTCAATTCTTGTATTCTAACGCGTCATTATATTAAGGTGTCGCGAATAGCGGGCGCGAGATTATAGCAGAAATATGACCTTACGCCCAAATAAATCTGTTTGTTTTTTATACAGATGCTTTTTGGTATGATTTAATTAACATAAAGGTTGTATACTGTGTACAATCTTGATTGTATTTGCTCTAATCGGTAATAAATAGCAATAGTGCTAAATAATAATAACAACATACACTAAAGCTCATCGTCCTTACGAAGAGCGTTCGAGGAATATATGAATAAGAATCTAAAAAACAGTTTATTAGCGAGTGCAATTATTGCTGCATTAGGTCTAAGTGCATGCAGTAATGATGCCGTAGAAAATACAGCAAAAGTGACGAAAACGGCTACAGAAAATAAGCAAGAGCTCAGTGCTGAGCAACAATTAACGTCATTATATCAACAAGCTAAGCAAAGCCTTTTTAAACAACGTACTTTATCTGCCACTATGTATGGTTTATCAGAAGAAGAAGTTGGCCAAGCCGTTAATAGTCAAATGGAAGACTATGGACCAAAAAGTGAAAAACTACTCAGGGCTGAGTTATTATCCTTATCCAATAAAATTGCTAACATAAAACTTAATGATAGCGATCTCACTACTAAAAATAATCAGCAAGTTATGGCTGGACTAACGCGATATTTTGCCGGTGACGCTAACTTTAGTATTGGCTACATTGATGTTTGGATGGGGCTATCTCCTTTTATAGTTAATCAAATTAATGGACCATTAATTGATATTCCTCGCGTGATGCAAAATGATCAACCCATTACCACTAAACAAGAGGCATTAGACTATATCGAACGCCTAGAGCAGTTTGATAAATTAGCGAGTAGTATTATTGCTAAACAAGCTGTAGATGTTGCTCAAAATTGGTTACCTCCTAAAGTGACCTTACAAGGAGCAATTAAATACCTTAATGGTTTTACTCGTGTTCTTCCTGAGCAGCATAGCTTTGTCAGTGTTTTTCGTGAAAAGTTAGAAAAAATCAATTCACTTAATCAAGAGGAAAAGCAAGTATTAATAGAGCAAGTTATCGCGAAAGTAAGCGAGGTAGTTTATCCTGCGTTTCAATCCGTTGAAAAGGCCAGTACAAACCTACTTGCTAAATCCCGTCTTGAATCGGGTATATGGGCACAACCAAACGGTAGCGCTTATTATCAAGATGCGATTAAGCAGCTTGGCGATAGTGAGCTAACACCGACGAACATTCATCAGATTGGCTTAGATGAAGTGGCTCGGATTAGTAGCGCTATGGATAGTATTTTACAAAATCAAGGCTACCAAGAGGGCACCGTAGGTGAGCGTATGGTTGCCTTGAATGAAGAGCCTCGTTTTTTATATGAAGATTCAAAGGCCGGACGAGAAGAATTACTTAACGATATTAATGGTTATATTGCTGAAGTAACGACAAAAATGGCCCCCGTGTTTAGGACCACGCCAAGTTATCAAGTACAAGTTAAAGCTTTTCCTGTTGAAGTTCAGGATGGTGCCCCAGGTGGGCAGTATACTTCTCCAGCGGTTGATGGTAGCAAGCCGGGTATCTACTGGATTAATTTACGCGATATGAAAGCTAATCCTAAATTTGGTTTGAAAACGCTAACTTATCATGAAGCGAATCCAGGACATCATTGGCAAATAGCCTTGAATTTAGACCAAGCGGAATTACCTTTTTTGCGGAGAATCGCGCCTTACAATGCATATACCGAAGGTTGGGCTCTTTATTCAGAACAAGTCGCGTATGAACTCGGCATGTATGAAAATGACCCTTTTGGAAATTTAGGCCGATTACAGGCGGAATTATTTAGAGCAGTACGTTTAGTCGTAGATACGGGTTTGCATGATAAGCGTTGGACACGAGAGCAGGCCATTAGCTATATGGCAAAGGAAACAGGAACAGCTGAATCTGATGTTATTGCTGAAATTGAGCGTTATATGGCATGGCCAGGTCAGGCACTGGGTTATAAGCTAGGTATGCTTAAAATATTAAGTTTAAGAGATCAAGCAAAGCAGCGTTTAGGTGATAAATTTGATCTTGCGGAGTTTCATGATGTTGTGCTTCTAAATGGTGCCGTGCCCATGGCCGTGTTATCACGAAATATTAATCATTGGTTAGATAGCAAGTCATAAACTACGAGTAATATTTACCCCGAAAATATCAGGTATACAATAAAAAGCCGTAATGTTTTTAATAATATTACGGCTTTTTATTGGGAAAATATTACTCCATATATACGTAGTATCTTTGATTTATGAAAAATAAAGTTAGTGCACCGATTTCTTGTTTTCAGTTGTTTTATTTTTACGCTGATTTTTCAACAAAACACATTGAGTTTCACCTAAACGTGCGCAGCTATCTAAGGCGGCAATTTCATTTGCAGAGAAATATGCGTTTGAGAGGATCACCGCAGAGCAATTTCCGCGACATAAAACATTTTTTATTTGCTCTATATTTAAGTGAGCAGAGTTTTCATCAAGTAAATTATTTATTCTATTTTTACCTTTAAAACTGACACAAAGTACTTTTGAAATATCAACGCCATGTGTCTGTGCTAATTGCTCTAAAGATGATTCTTCAGGATTAATAAATAACACCCATTTTTTTTCTTGATTATGTTGCTGACAAATAGTCGCATAATGCGATGATAATTCTTGTTGGTTTTCAACACTAGCTAACTGCAACCAAGCTTGCTCTGCAAAGGGAGTACTGATGGCATTTTCTATAACATTGTTTATAACATTAGTGTTATTGGTATTGCTCGTGTACATAGTGCTACCTCTTATTAGATGGTGATATATAACTGTACTGTATGTATGTACAGTATATGCTTTTTGGTGGCAATTCAAGCATTATTTGTCATTATTTAAACAAAATAAGTTTATTAACTTTATAGATCCTGCCTAAGTATAAAGAACAGAAGCACAAGGCGTTCGGCAAAAGGAAGGTAATAGTGTTTACGTTTGAGTATTTAAAAAGTATGGATAATCGTTGTGGTGAATAGGTGTGGCTTGTTGTGCTACTGGGTAAAGTTTATGATAGTCAAACGCTCTATTCACTTGAGATAATTTATTGTGAAATGATCTGAAAAGGGGTGCAAGGAGTGCTAATTGGTATAATACCAACTTGATTAAGTTCTTTCCCACTCAGCGAGAATTAAAAGGCTTAAAGGCAAGGCATTGATTGATGAGAATGGTTATTCCCTTCTCAAAATCAATAACG
>Ga0209396_1002193_pt1 | contig 20721 bp, 20 predicted proteins | sample GOMGulsemesocosm_6_FD_184638 | JGI IMG/M metagenome (GOLD analysis project Ga0209396, IMG submission 184638) | Methane-oxidizing microbial communities from mesocosms in the Gulf of Mexico - GOM8C Gulf of Mexico (SPAdes) (version 2) | ecosystem: Environmental > Aquatic > Marine > Cold seeps...
AGGGACGAGTTTTTAGCTTTTCGCGCTGGTGACTGCAAGGATGCAGGAATTAGGGTAACGCAGGAGCAGTTACCGAGACGCGCATTAAAAGCGGTTCCGTTAAGACGGTTATTCTATTGAATATCAGCAACTAAGTCGCGGGTCGCCTTTCTTTGGTTACTTTCTTTGGCGACGCAAAGAAAGTAACTGGTGTGCCTGCGTCCAAGCTTAAGAGTGAGAAAAGACATAAAGCACATCATAAAGACCACTGAACCTAATTTACAGACACACTTAACTACAACATAGCCAATGCCTTTGGCTATGTTGATTAAAATACCCCTGCGATAATAACCAACGCTACTCCAACAAATACTAGCCCCGAAATCAGATCAATTAAGCCATTAATTTTTCCAAAGCGCTGTTTAATTGCTGGTTTTGACAATACTACCGCAATAAAAACAAACCAGATTAGTGACAAGCTAAATAAAATAACCGCCGCTGATACCTTAGTCACTAGCGCCGTGTCTGGGGTTAATAAGGTTGAAAACAACGTAATGAAAAAGACCAAGGCCTTGGGATTAAGTAAATTGGTTGAAAGCCCCATCATAAAACCTTTACTGGCGCTGTGCTTAACCGCGCTATAGCTATCAGCAACAGTAGCGGTTTGACCACGACTGGCAATGGCGCTCTTAATCGCTGAACAGCCGATCCAACCCAGATAACTTGATCCCACCAGCTGAGTGATTAAAAATGCAGTACTGGAATTTTGAATTAACAGGCTAATGCCGGTTAATCCCATTAGACAATGACCTAAGATTGCAATCGATATTCCGGCGGCGGCGGCAACGGCCGTTGTACGGGTTTGCCCACTGGCCAACTTCATCACCAAAGCAAAATCAGGCCCGGGACTAAGCAATGCAACGCTATGAATAATGGCTAAAGAAATCAGTAATTGGGTGTCCATGGTTTAAACTCAGGCTAATACTAGATGCTCTCATCATGAGACATAGTGCAATGTAACGATAGTAAATTATTGCAAAATCAGTACTAATTTCGACCTTAACAAAGAGGTCTCACTCAAGCAGTGTGACGCTGAAAGTTGGCAGGGGTTATAAGAAAAGTTCTTTTAAAGGCTTTATTGAAGTGACTTTGATCAAAAAATCCAGCTTGATGTGCGACATCAGCGATTTTATCACCGTTAAGCAATGATTTTTTTGCATACTCCAGCCGGATCCGCTTAAGGTAAGCATGCGGGGTAATGCCGACAGACTGTTTAAACTGACGCAAAAATTGAAATTTACTTAAACCCAACGAACTCGCCAATACTTCTAACTGAAATGACTGGCTTGGCTGATCATGAAACATTGTTTTTATCTGCTTTATACCAATCTAGGTAAGTAAGTGGTCTACTTTTTTATGCGTATAAATTGATTAGGACACATGTTCATACCATCCTGTGAACATAAGCACCTACATGTAGGCGAGGCATTTCTTTACGGATGTAGTGATTCTTCATAGAAAAGAAATAACGCAGTTGCCTACAGAACGTAGGCAAGGGGCGCGAGCAGGACGCGGTAGCTTCATCATCTATTTAGGCCATTAAAAATGATCAGGTACTTTGCTAGGTTGGTATAAGACTGGCCTTGATGCCGATATTGTTGGCCTTCACTGGAGACTACGCCAATATGGTAATCTAGGTGAACATGAGCAGCAGACTCAAATCGTTTAAAATCAGCACGGCTAAGCTCAACTTGCATGTCACTGCTGCCTTTGGGGGTATTTTTTGATTCTAGCAGCAACGTTGTAAATGGGTATAGTAAATAATTGCACCGCAAGTTATGCATGACAATTTAAACATGGAAGTTAAAAGTTAAGTGGTCTGATGCTGAAATAGTCATTTCCTTTTTTATTACATGAAGTTGATGTTAAAAACAAAAAATCAGCCAATGATTATCCACCAGATATTATTCACTTACTACGTATTTTGTTAGAAGCCTTTATTTGTGCTTTCTCTTGCTCTGTTAGCACCTGATACCAACGTGGATAAGACCAACCATAACCCCATCTAAACGATGTTGGAAAATAAGGACTGCCGCCAACCCGAACACCTGCCAACATCACCTTTGCTATTTTCGGTACCCCGACTCTGGCAACGCATTGGCGCAGTTGATTGTCCGCTATTAACCTCTCGTTAGCTGTGCCACCTTGCCAATACGCAAAATCATGGGCTGTGCAGCACGATAACCATAACTCTCTCTGCACCAAGGTGCCATCGGGAAATACACTGCAACCATCAGAAGTAAAAGGCTTGATTTTTTCTGCATTGGCAGCAGCGCTCAATAATAAAAGTAAAACAATAACGATGCTGCGCATAGTTTTTTTAACCCTGAAAAATGAAATCGATACCACAATAAGACAAATTAGTTCACAATTATTCTTTTACGCACGCCCGTTTGAGGTTAACAATCCAACGGCTTTAATAATAGCGATTGCGGCCGCCTTAGGTTGGACTTGAAGTAAAAAGTGTGGGCCATCGACCTCAACAAATGTAATGGCTGAGTAAGCAGCTTTAAATTCTTTACGCTTATGAGCTGGTACTAGCATGTCTTTTATCGCCGTAATATGCACAACTGGCACCGCCGACTTAAATCCATCATAGCTGCATTTAGAAATAACTTGCAACCTTGATTGCAACACCTTGTTTGGTGTGGATTTAACGGCGAACTTAAAGCATTCAATATCATCTGTAGTTGCATTTTTTCCCAGTAAAAAAAACCGAAAAAGCAAACTGGCAAAAGGTAGCTGCGTAAGCTGGCGCAGCGGTAAATACGATGCAACAGCAGCGACTAATTTATTGGGCGCTGATAAAAAAGCAGCCACAAAGATTATCCCTTTAAGGTGTGGATTTTCTTTTGTCGATAATACTGCGGCTATGCCACCAGAGAAAGATTCTGCCACCAAAATGAAGTCTTGCTGAGGTAAGTAATTTTCGAGAAACTGAGCAAGTGTTTGATAGTCCTGAGGACCATTATCAGGCAAAGACAAACAAGAAACATTGTGGTGTTCAAGTGCTGGCAGGATAGTTTCAAACAAGACCCCGGTTCCATCCATTCCGGGCAATAATACAAGCTTCAATATTCACTTCCTTTGTGCGCCTAAATAAAGTTCTAAAATTAATTGTTTAACGAAACCGATTAATTCAACAATTGAAATAAACAAGCCGGGTTAGCAGTCATAACCACAATCTTGAACTGTAATAGTCAACCCAAGAGCAGATTCGAACGTCGATTTGTGTGAAGTAATCCAATCCAAATCAACTTCTCGATAACGCTGTGTACCGATAACTCTAGTCGTCACATGCCGATCTTTTGTTGTAGTAGCAACTTCAAAACAAATCCAACCCTGCCCTTTGCCCTGCTTCATATAATATAACGTCGCCTTGCTTAACTTATTTATCACAAAACTAACACTGTGCTTCCCTAAATAAAACACCGCCAAATCATCATCTGACAATACAACCAAGTTATTTAATAACGCAGCTTGTATAGCAAGCTCTGTTTTGCTTGAAATAGCCAACTTAAAGTCTTGGTCATCCACTATAATAAAATGGTTATTTTTTCCTTTACCGATTTTTGTGATTTTCATCGAAAAACTCCTAGTAGTGAATCACTTGATAGTATATTTTGCCATCAACAAGTCACTATCAAGGCCGCTCTAGCATCAACTTATCCATTAATTTTTGGTCTTATCAAGAACGGCGTCTGTACATTTTTTAGCATGACTTGTGACTAAAAAATGACTAGCTCCCTCAATAACAGTTGTATGACAATTGGGCATTTGTTTGCTCAAGTGATTACATATAGCTCGAGCGACACAATTAGATTTGTCACCACACACAAAATGGGTCGGTATCACGCATTTGTGTAGATCTGACAAGCTAGTACATGTCGCGGCATCAATGTCCCAGTGACGAATATTATTTGGCACTAAAGGCGCCATATTACCTTTGATGAAGTCAGGTAATGACGAAAATGCGCCTGCCCCTGCCCAAAAGTCGATAACTTGACCAGCAACGTAAGGTTGATTATTCATTGTATCTTTACGATAATTTGTTAAGAACTTTTGTAGTCTAGTATTCATTTTTTGATCGCCAACAGACCTGAGTATCCAGCAAGCAACTGGTTCAAACAACGTCATTTTAGCGATTTTCAAATTCCCTTTTAATGCTTGTGCCAGCGCGATGACACCTCCAAACGAATGCCCAACTAAATGGATCGGCTCACCAGTCAGTTTGTTCACCACTTGTTCAATAATCGCCAACTCCTGTTCGAGAGTTGGATCATAAAAGTTTTTCGGATCATCGGTACCACAATGCCCGGGTAACTTAATGGAAATGCAATGATGATTATCAGCAAGCAATTCAATCATTTTTTTCCAAGTCGAAGTACTCGCAAATGAACCGTGAATAAATACAATAGGTGAACCACTGCCTTGGTGCTCGAAATAAGAATCTATATTCATACCTAATACCTAATTTCAAATAGTTAACTGTTGCTTTAAGTTATTCCTTGCTAGACAAGTTATACCTTTAATTAAGTCACCTGTTTTGTAGCTAGGATAAACTAATTAGAGCAAGGAATTTGTTGAGACAGTGAAATGTGGTGAGTCTTTAGAACATTACGTTAAGGCTCGGCTTAAGAGCAGTCTATTTAAATCTAGTCACTATAGAGGCAATAGTTGCTTCGCCACTAGGTGGTAATAACAACAGCCAAGTACCATTATGTAATTTTAGTTTTTGCACCGCATCTTTACTAACTAACTGACCTTGCATTGTCATCGTAAGTGTATAGGTAATATACGCCAGCTCGCTTTTAAATACGATATCGACAATCTCAAACTCCGATCCCTTCATTAATGCTATTAACTGTGGTTGAGCTTGTACTATAAAATCATTAAGCCGTTTGTATGCTTCAAAATCTGATAATTTACTATATTGCTCAATCGTTGAAACCAAAAACAGCGGGAGTAATTGCCGTTTTGCTAGCGCCGATTTATTGCCGTTAAGCGCATTGGTAATTGATATTCTGAACTTTTTTAATGCATCAGGGTGCATCAGACTAGCTATAGCTGCGGTATCATAAACTTGAACAGCAGCAGAATAGTCACTAAATACTCGCTCGACACCTGCTCGGTCAGCCGCTTGAACAGATAGGTTAAACAGTAAGGCCGTAATCAATAAACTAAAATATTTCATTACTACTCCAATCTAAATGATGAGTTTTATTTAATCGTTGTTTTAAAAGTATCCTAAACAGTCTTTAGCCTAGCTGATGTTCACTAAATGTGTCGTCTAATTAACTTAACTCACTGCCAACCATAAAATTGGATTAGCTATTTAATAGATGTGTTTCTGGTTGAATTTATAGGAATAATATTTAAAATTGATGACTGGAACATAGCAAATGCAATGACCCCTTGATATCACCAAGGCTTTATTTAACCTTACTAGGCTGTAGTCAAAAAGAAAAAGAGGTCGTGGCGCAGTGGGTAAACCACTGTGCTTATTGTCTGTGAAAGTCGCGATGAAAAAAACAGGCTTTATTGCGATGGTTACGAAGATTCATTACTCACTGACTACGCTGAATATTATTGCTCAAACTCAAAATTATGAAGCAAAGGTAACGCCAAGTCGTTTAGTGAATGAATGGCTGCCATGCGTATCTCGATTGGCAACCTAAAGGTATTTTAGTTGGTTACATTTCATGAAATGTCAGGGAAATACTTGCAACAAGACTTAAATGGGTTCTGCTTGATTGGCTGTCCAATCAAGCAGAACCCATTTGCTTTAAGTTTTTCATCTTTATTCCTTGTCGGTCCAGTACATTGTTGTACTTTCGACCGTGTCATACTGTGTCACCTCTTTCCCCACCACAACGAGCTTGTTGCCGTCAACTTTAACGATGATCGGATCTGCAGGCAAAGAAGCAGTTTTTAAGCCAACATAGCGATCGGTGATTGAGCAGGAAACGCCACTGTCGCTACACGATTGTCCATCAATAGCACCCTTTTTCACAGGTGAGCCATCATAGTAATTGATGCGATAAAGCCGCGATATGCCTGGAACAACAACGCAATCGAGGGTCTGGGGATCTGGCTCAAATGTGGTAAACCAAATTTCTTTGTTGGCTGTGGCGCTTGACGAGAGCACTTTTTCACCTGGGTTTGATTTTAATTCGAGATGCCAACCATTTTTGGTCTCTAAGACGCTATGGTCAATGGCGGTGAGAGCTCCATTGGTATCACTACTGGTAATGTTCAATAAATTTAACGGATCATGCAGCAAACTGCTGTGCGTCGCTGGCGCGGTAAGTGGGGTTTTGATTAAGTAGAAATTATCTTCTATCGTTCTACTTAGCGGGCTTGCATGAAAACCTGTGCCAATGGCAATTGCCAAAGTAGATTCGTCAAACATTGAAACATCGGGCGCATGGTAAAAACGTCGATTGGTCGCTGCAGTACCACCGTTAAGATCGGCGATGACATCGCCCTTAATCAGGTTCGATACGTTATTGCCATTGGTGATGTCAAATCGCCACAATTGACCGCCAACATCACCAATATACATCTGGTCAGCTAGTTGGTCATTATCAACATCAATCACCTTGATGTCAGAGGCGAAGCTGTAATTCATCTTTGCCATCGTTTCAGTGGCTAAATTGTCTGAACCATCTTTTAGTCCAGAGCCGCTGCCCCACCATAATCGAGCGCCAGTGACAGCATCGACAATATAAATGGCACGCCCCATAGTGTCGCTTGATCGTCTCAACTTGTTGTCTTGCCCTTCATCATAACCGCCGGCAAAAATCAGCACATCTTTGGTATTACTACCGATTGCTATTTTTGTTTTAATCGGTTTAGACCAGCTTTGCCCAAGCTCTTTAAAATCGCCAGATCCACCGCTAATTTGCCAAATAAGTTTCGGTGTATTTTTGTTGGTGATGTCAAGTGCATAATAGTTGCGACCACCGCGGCGCATACCGACATAGAGGTACTTATTGTCACCGATTAATGCACCGGTTATATCACCATCGAGTCCATAAATGTGACCTATTGCCGAGTGTTCACCATTATCAAAAAGGTTTTTTTGGTTCGCTAATAACTCTTGAGGAATAAATGTCCATAGCTCTGCGCCGTTACTCGTATCGATAGCATGGAGCAAACCTTGATTATCACCAACAAACACAACGTTTTGCTCAGTCGTGGTACTCGTGCTAATACTGCTAGTGTTATAAGAAACAGAAAAAGGGACAGAATGCAGTGGATCATACATTTGGTAGCTAACATCGCCATTGTCATCAAGTCCGCGTAAAAAATTAATGATTTTAGTTAATTCGTCACTACTGGCGCTGTTTGACAAGCCAAACATTGTCTTAGTTAACGCGCTGTTGGTTGTCACAATATGATTGCTAATATCACTTAGCAATCTATTACCTAAGTTGGTATAAACATTACGCGATGCACCCACAAATTGGCTGGCTGCACCACCATCTTTAACCTCATCCCCGTCGGCAATCGTCGACCAAAAACTTATCGAATCGGCTTTGAACAGCCCGGTTGCGTCATCGACGGCTACAGCGCCAGTTGAGTCCACCACCTTTCCTGAACTATTTAATTCGTAACGCTTTAAGTTTCCATCCCATTGCACCTGCGGGCTTGGCTTAAATAATGAAAAATATAACTCATTATCGTGATTTAATCGATTAAAGCTGCTAACCGAAATACCAGCAGAAGAAAATGATGTGTTAACATCTAAAATACTGGAAATAATAGTATTAAAAGCATCCAGTAATCCATCAGTTGAACTGGCGGTATAATAAGCGCCACCGCCATTGGCCGCATTAGCTAAGGTTTCAAGCCATTCATCCTCGTGATTGAATCCTATGGTGTATAATTTACCGCTATCAACCGAGGTTTCTAAATCAGGGCGTAAATCTCCGGTACGAATAAATTGAGCCAGAGTTGTGCCACATCGCTTTCCGGAACTGCCGCTGCAAGTGCCTCCTGTCAACGCTTCGATCTCATTTTCATTAGGGGACGTACTTGATGGGAAACCGTCCGTTAACAAAATGACATAATTATTATCCGAGTCACAGGTTGCGCTAATTGGTGATATGTAGGTGGCAATGCTGTCGCTGGAGGTAGAGATGCTTTCGTTGTAGCAGGCGTAACCATTAGGATGATAACTAAGACAATTTTCAGAAGCATTTACGCTGCCATTGATGTACGAGTCAGCGTGTGACACTCTGGAATATTGACTCCAACCTCGGCTCAAACCAATATCGACCGTTGAACCAGACAGGTAACTAACCCCTTCATACAACGCATTGACGGTTGGGGTGCCGCCTTTGGCATTAATTTTATCGATTACTGAAATCATGGCATCGCCAGCTCTTTGCGCTTCAATGGTAATGGGCGCTGTTTTAATCACTAACATCGGGGGATAGCGACCATATTTTCCGTACGAAATCCTAGAGCCTTGAGTGTTGGTTAATTTTAAAACAAGGCTGTTGCCACTTTGCCAGTCAGAGCGAGATGTGATGGCGCTAATGATCGATGTTATATCGGGCGATTTTTTCCAACTATAACCCCAATTACCAAACGTCCACTCAACTGCTTCGCTGGTTGAAGGACGACTGCTAATGTTGCTATTTTGAGTCGTGAATGTGTTGGTTGTACCTGAATTTTGCCCAGTGATTGTTGCTTTAGCATTGTGTGACTCATTACTTTTGCCCCTTAACTCTAAATACGCCGATGTAATGCTATGCCCTTGGGGAATGGTGATATCGGTAAAGCGCATCCCGATAATGTTTCCGCTGGCACTTGAGATACTTGAAGACGCTAAATTTGACATAGTACCATTTGAAGATTCAACAGCATCATCCGTGTAGTCGCTGATTATTCGTGCTACGCCGTTAATGATATGGGTAGGCACAGTTGAGTCGATGTTGGCAAAAGGGTAAATAACACTGCTGCTAGAGCCGCTAAATTGCATCAGCCCAACGTTCATATTCTCAGACGAGCCTATCAATTGAATCATCGCGTCCTGCATTTGCCTCATTCGCGTTGAGTCGTTGCCGGGATCGATGCCCGACATTGAGCCAGAACTGTCTAATATGAATAAGACATTGGGTGTGGTGCCCGTCGAAAACAATACTTCGGTATCGTCAGCTTGTGCTGGAAATAACGCAAGAGCAGGCAATAATAGCCCCAATAAAAAGCACGTAATTTTAGGTGGTAACTTACTCATTGTACTGCTCCGTTAATCATATTCTATGCCGTGCTCAATGTGGGTTTTGGCGCCTGATTCGGTCCATGCTTCCCCGGTAATAACAAAGCGATGACCAGCGATGGTGGTTGAATTTTCGTCGGCATTAAGTGAGTTACCCAAGTCGGCCGCCATGGTTGATACATAATTGATCTCGGTTGTTACCGTGATTATATTGCCGGCACTGCGACTGAGGCCATTGTCGTAATTAATTGTTGCAGTCGGCGCGTTTAACGCGTTGGCTAATAACATCGAGTCGCTATCAACGACGTTAAGTAAACGTGCTATCCCGCTTTCGCTGGCCTGAAAGGTTTCATTTTTTTGTTGGATGCTTGCAGCCATGTTTTGCTGTAACGACGCATTATTGATCCCTGATGCCGCGATCACGGTAATAATGAGTAATACAACTAAGCATATGATAAGCGCAGCCCCTTGCTGATTTTTTAATGATACGTGTTGCTTAATCATTGCTATTGCCTATTTCTTAATACGATGCTGCTGCTAAATAATTGTCGTAATCGTTTATCATTGTGGTGAACATTAATGCCCGAGCCAGACTCTCCGGTAATATTGACATCTAATAACGAATAGCTATTGTTATCGACCGATTGGCGCACACTACTGTTACTGGTCAGCATTAAAGCGATTTTTATCGTTGTAACATCGGCCCACGTGCCAACGTCACTGGCCTTAGCAAAATTCATGTCGCCATTGGCACTTTGCTCACCATATAGAATTTGCATATTCTCGACCCCCTCGACAATTTCTTGACTGTTAAAGGTATCATTGTAAAAATTTTCATTGGCTTGATAAAGTGCGTATATCGGATCGCCACGATCATTGTCACGACCGGAGTCGGCGACAAAATAGCTAATTGAATCAAATTGATAAAGTACGGCATCAGCACCGTAACTGTGAGTCAATGATGCAGAGGTATTTCCGGTAGCAGATACACCATGAGTTACCACAGTTGCTCCCCCCGAAACAGCAACATTGGTAGCCGAAAAAAGATCGGCATTGACGCAGTCTGAAATCAACATAAAATCATCTTTTCTGATCAATTCGCTGATATCACCTGAGGTAGTAATATTGTTATTATTTTGTGTGATATTGCCAGCTATGACACTGTCGATTGAGGTCGCTATTTTAATGTTGAGTATATCTGTCCCAACTTTTGGGGAGCGTAATTTAAGGCTGCCATTGACAGCATATTGAGTAGCTTGCCACCAATTGCTCGTCGTTGCATCGTAGCCAATAATTTCATTGTCGATCACGCCACCAATAGGAGGTTTCGCCGCAATGACGTTAAAGCTATTCCCTGTAGCGGTTGCGCAACCAAGGTAACCAGCCATGCGTACTTCGGTCGCAAGATAATTGAGGCTAAAGCGACCACTTTCTTGTAATCTTGCCAAAGACTGAGCAAACCGATCGGTTTCTTTAGCGGTGAAAAAAGTTGAGAATACACTACCGATTATGAGCGACGTCAGCACCAAGGCAATCATTAGCTCTATTAATGAAAAACCATTTTTTAGTATATTATTCTTAAATGTGGAGTACTTCATCATTATTAAGTCTATATCACCAGGTTAATGCTAAAGGTACTCGCAGTGGCACCTTCGCTTTGCCAGCTGACTTCAATGGTATAAATACCCGCCGACTGCGTCACTGTGCCTTTACCCGTCGGAATTAAGCCAGCGATATTTGTGGTTGTCTTAATCTTCTGGCTCCATTCGTATTTATCCATATTTACTATTTGCGTTGGCGTGCAAGGAGAACATCTGGTTTGGCTATAGGTGTTAGTGGTGTCTATGCCAGCATAAGCTAATAATTGCGTGTTATTACTGCGCATACGCTCTGCCATATCTTGGGTTAGCAGTACAGCTTGAGATCGATAATAGGCATCTCGATTGTCTTTTAAGCTCATCAGTTGCATTGCCGCAATCCCTAGCATCGCAACGGCTAAAATAGAAACTGCGATTAAGACCTCTAACAAACTAAAACCAGCAGATTTTCGACAAGATGAGTAAACATAGCGCTGACTTTTTGTTAACTGCATGATGATTCTCTTGCTGTCGCTTTTCGGATCTGGCCACTCATATTCATCACTAGGCCATGTATTTGCGAGTTACGATCATCACACACCATGATTTCACCCGTTTTTTCAGGCTTACCACTGCTCAAAAAAACAATTTTGTGATTATCAAAACCACTGAATTCCAACTTGATTTTAGTGTCATTAATGGCGACTTGTTTCAATAAAACATCAGTCCCATCAATATCGCCCATAGTGCCAGCATCCGTAAAAACGATTAACTTAAATCCCGAAGAAGCATTAGAGCAGGACGTACCGTCAGCAGACTTGCACAACGTGACCCTTTGATCATACCTCTTGCTCGCTTGCATCCGAGCATAGGCTGTCAAACCAATCATTTGGTTATAAGTTGTGCTTAAGCCATTATCTTTAACCATGTTATTTAAATTTGGTATACCAATGCTCATTGCTATACCCATAATGGCAATGGCAACCAAAAGTTCTATCAGTGTCAGCCCTGCCGCTTTGGCCATAGCGCTTTTTCGTACCATAAGTAACTCAGTATTTTTAACTAAAGTGATGTTAATATCGAACATTGATCACAGCGCTTGCCACTTTTATTTGATATATACCCTTGCTACCTGGAAATGCGTGATTTCAGCAAGTCGAGAAGCGTGCCAAATGCTAGGCATAATATATGTGGTTTAGTCGTTCTAAATAAATATATTATAACAACGCAGTTGGTCGCTTATCGCCTTGCCCTACAGGAGTTTGGGTAGAAAACGATTACTGCGTTATGATTCATAATCAGGGAATAACCATGAATTAAAAATCATGCCTTGTACTCGTATCCTACCCAAGCTCTGAAACCTGCATTTTCAAGTGGCACGGGTATGAAATACACTCACACTTATTAGTTAAATAATTTATCGTTGGTCAATAGAGTAAATTTATTGTCAATATTTTCGAGCTTACAAGCTTGTAGCAATCCTATTGAAATACACTTATCGCCGTCAAAATAAAAGCACAGATCTAGTGCGCAGCTCTGTTTATGCAGATTAAACAGGACTGCAGTCACTTGTAATCAACATAAAGACTCAAGGATTAATAAATAAGAAATTGAGGGCAGGAAGATAAAGGGCAATTAGCAAAAACAAGTCGATAGATAATCACGCCTTTAACCACTTCACCAAGCGTGATTTCTTGTTTTCATCCTGAGGTAAATACAGCTCAAGTAACAAGACTATTTTTAAGTCTGAAGTTACGCTGGCGACACATCAATGTGTACAACCGGTTGCTCACTAAATTAATACATACCAAATAACTGGGACAGTATTATTAAAATACGCTAAAAATTGAGACTAATTATTGATTGAATAAAATCTTTTTTTGATTTTATCTAAATAATTAATAATGCCGCATAATAACTGAACAGCACGATTGAGTCGAGAAACTTTCTAAAATCGAGAATTCGTGTGCTCAATAATTGAGCTGAGCAAATGAGGGAGTTGAACTATTATATTAAGTCAGCGATTACAAATAGTATTAATGAAATAACAGGGTTAACTAACAAAAATAATACGCCAAGTAACAGTAATATGACTTTAGCAATTTTCTTTATTGTCTTACACGCTCTAGCCATAATTGTCCCCAGCATTTCACAATAAATAAACATGTCTGTTTGCAGCGACTAAATAAATAGCCAACTGTTACTGAGAGCAAAGGTAATTCAAGCCTCCACGGCTAGATTCACGAGAGTTGATCGTCTCTCACTTATTTACCTGAGCCATCTGTTTAGGCATCGCCGCTCTTTGCCATGAATGGCAGTGCCTAGGGAATGTCTAGAGCTGATTTCCTGCCATACTACTGCGACATTGCGTGCAAGGGAGCATGGACTTTTTCTTTGTCTGGAACAAAAAGCATAACCGATCACCCTGCCCATAAAAAAGGCTGCCGAAGCAGCCTTTTTAGAAAAGTCAGCGAGTTATTACCAGCCTGTCTTTTCTTTTAGAGCAACGCCAATGTCAGCAAGGCTACGGACGGTTTTAACACCAGCAGCTTCTAGTGCAGCAAATTTCTCATCAGCTGTACCTTTACCGCCGGCAATAATTGCGCCAGCGTGGCCCATGCGCTTACCAGCAGGTGCAGTAACACCGGCAATGTAAGAGACAACAGGTTTGGTTACGTTAGCTTTGATATATTCAGCAGCTTCTTCTTCAGCGGTTCCACCGATTTCACCAATCATTACAATTGCTTCTGTCTGTGGATCGTTTTGGAACATTTCCAATACGTCGATGAAGTTAGTACCAGGAATAGGATCACCACCAATACCAACACAAGTCGACTGACCAAAACCAGCATCTGTCGTTTGCTTAACGGCTTCATAAGTAAGCGTACCTGAACGAGATACGATACCTACTTTACCAGGCTTGTGAATGTGACCAGGCATGATACCAATCTTAGTCTCACCAGGAGTGATAACACCAGGGCAGTTAGGACCGATCATGCGAACGCCAGTTTGCTCAAGCTTAACTTTAACGTCAACCATATCTAAAGTTGGAATACCTTCAGTGATAGTAACGATTAGTTCAATGCCTGCATCGATAGCTTCTAAGATAGCATCTTTACAAAATGGTGCTGGTACGTAGATAACAGTCGCCGTGGCGCCAGTAGCTTCTACTGCTTCACGAACCGTATTAAATACCGGTAGACCAAGGTGAGTTTGACCACCCTTGCCTGGGCTTACGCCGCCAACCATTTGCGTGCCGTATTCCATCGCTTGCTCAGAGTGGAATGTACCTTGACCACCAGTGAAACCTTGACAGATTACCTTGGTATCTTTATTGATTAATACAGACATTATTTGCCCTCCGCAGCAGCAACAACTTTTAGTGCAGCGTCAGTTAATGACTCAGCAGCGATGATGTCTAGACCAGAGTTCTTAAGAACTTCACGACCTAGTTCAGCGTTTGTACCCTCAAGGCGTACAACAACAGGAACCTTAACGCCAACTTCTTTAACAGCGCCAATAATACCTTCAGCAATCATGTCACAACGAACGATGCCGCCGAAAATGTTTACTAGTACCGCTTTAACGTTTTCGTCAGACAAAATGATCTTGAATGCTTCAGAAACACGTTCTTTGTTCGCGCCGCCGCCAACATCTAGGAAGTTAGCTGGCTTGCCACCGTGTAGGTTAACGATGTCCATGGTGCCCATCGCTAGGCCTGCACCGTTCACCATACAACCAACAGTACCGTCAAGAGCTACGTAGTTTAACTCCCATTGCGCTGCGTGTGCTTCGCGTTCGTCTTCCTGTGAAGGATCGTGCATTTCACGGATTTTACCTTGACGATATAACGCGTTGCCATCAATACCAATTTTGCCGTCTAAGCAATGAAGATTGCCTTCATCAGTAATAACTAACGGATTGATTTCTAATAAAGCGAAATCAAAGTCAGAGAACATTTTTGCTAAGCCCATAAAGATCTTAACAAATTGCTTCATTTGAGTCGGGTTTAGACCCAATTTGAAGCCAAGTTCACGTGCTTGGTATGCTTGAGGGCCAACTAACGGATCGATTGTTGCCTTGTGAATCAACTCAGGAGTCTCTTCAGCAACTGTTTCGATATCAACACCGCCTTCAGTAGATGCCATAAACACTACTTTTCGGGTGCCGCGGTCAACAACAGCACCAAGGTATAATTCGTTAGCAATATCAGTGCAGCTCTCAACTAAGATCTTTGAAACTGGCTGACCATTTTCATCTGTCTGATATGTAACTAAATTTTTACCTAACCAGTGCTGCGCAAATTCTTTGATTTCTTCCTTGGATTTAACCAGCTTTACACCGCCAGCTTTACCGCGGCCACCCGCGTGTACCTGGGTTTTAACAACCCACATATCTCCACCGATTTTGTCGGCAGCTTCAGCAGCTTCTTGAGGAGTGTCGCAAGCGAACCCTTCAGATACTGGTAAACCATATTCTGCGAATAATTGCTTCGCTTGATACTCATGCAAATTCATGATGATTTTCCGTCACGTTAGTTAAACACTGCTGCCAAACCAAAAAGTTTGGCAACCTTAGCACCTATTACAAGGGCCTATTCTCAATACATCTGTCTAGTTACACTTCGATACTTCCACTACTAAACACTTTGGCTCTTCTAATAATTAATACCATTTCGATTTAATAACTGACCTTCTTGTTCTTGTTAAAATCGACGGTAACGGCGTTGCTTTCAATCCCAATAGCTAGCTATTAGTCATTCAAGCGCCTTGTTCTCGTTAATTTTTTACATCGCACAACAAGATAAAACAATTAATGAAATTGGTAAATCGTTTATACGTCAAGTAGTAAACGAGCTGGATCTTCAAGTAACTCTTTAATCGTTACTAAGAAGCCAACTGATTCTTTGCCGTCAACAATACGGTGATCGTAAGACAGTGCCAGATACATCATCGGTAAAATTTCAACTTTACCATCGACTGCCATTGGGCGGTCTTGGATTTTGTGCATTCCAAGAATAGCACTTTGTGGCAGGTTGATAATAGGGGTTGAGATCAAAGAACCGAACACTCCGCCATTAGTAATGGTGAAATTACCGCCAGTCATTTCATCTACGGTTAATTTACCATCACGCCCCTTGATTGCCAACTCACGAATTTTCTTTTCGATGTCGCTCATGCTCATCTGATCAGTATCACGCAATACTGGCGTAACCAGACCGCGAGGAGTTGATACAGCAATGCTCACGTCGAAGAAGTTGTGATAAACAATATCATCACCATCGATTGACGCGTTAACATCAGGGAAACGTTTCAGCGCTTCAGTAACCGCTTTAACATAGAATGACATAAAACCAAGACGAGTATCGTGACGCTTTTCAAAGGCATCTTTGTATTGTGCACGCAGATCCATGATTGGCTTCATGTTGATTTCGTTAAACGTAGTCAACATTGCTGTGTCATTGGTTGCTTGAAGCAAACGCTTCGCAATAGTCTTACGTAAACGGGTCATTGGTACTCGTTTTTGAGAACGAGCGCCCAAATCAACTACAGGAGCGGCAGCAGCCACAGGTGCCGCGGCTGGAGCTGATTTGATGAAGGCTTCAACGTCTTCTTTGGTCAAACGACCGCCAACACCAGTGCCTTTAATTTTGTCGCTCGTTAAGTTATGCTCTGATAATAAACGACGTACTGATGGGCTAAGCGCATCACTTGACTCATCTGCCACTGATGCATCAGCGGCAGGAGCGGCATCGTTAGTTACTTCTTGGCCGGCTACTGCACCAGGCTTAAGAATTGCAATAACGTGCTCGCCAAGAACTGTTGCGCCTTCGTCTTCACGAATTTCAACAATAACACCGTTGTCAGGTGCTGGCACTTCTAATACAACTTTGTCTGTTTCGATATCAACTAGGTTATCATCGCGTGATACTACGTCACCGACTTTTACGTGCCATGTGGCAATTGATGCGTCTGCAACAGATTCTGGTAATACAGGAACCTTAATTTCGATAGTCATCGATTTTTCCCTTTAAGTTTAAGTAATCGACCTAAGTCGGATTAAGGAGTGATTTACACTCCTTAGATGCAACTTAAGCGTGCCGCAGCACTTATTTAGTAGTTAGAGCTGAAGCGATCAGCGCTGCTTGTTGTAATTTATGCATTGCAGGATAACCACAAGCTGGTGCTGCTGATGCTTCACGACCAGCGTAAGTCAGCTGTGCGCCTTTGGGAATTGCATTCCAGAAATGGTGCTGGCTGCAATACCAAGCGCCCTGATTTTGTGGCTCTTCTTGACACCAAATATAATCAGTAACATGAGCATATTGCTCAAGTAACTTAGTCACTTCTTCGTGTGGGAATGGGTATAGCTGCTCAATCCGAATAATAGCGACATCGGTCTGGTTGCTCTCACGACGCTGTTGCAGTAGTTCGTAATAAACTTTACCACTACAGAATACGATTCGCTTAACCTGTTTAGGGTCAAGGTCGTCAATTTCACCAATCACGTTTTGGAAGGTACCGCTGGCTAACTCTTCTAGCGTTGAGGTACATAACGGGTGACGTAATAATGATTTTGGCGTCATAACTACAAGCGGACGACGCATAGGACGTACTACTTGACGGCGTAACATGTGATAAATCTGTGCCGGTGTTGATGGTACAACAACCTGCATATTATGATTTGCACACAACTGTAAGAAACGCTCTAAACGGGCTGATGAGTGCTCAGGTCCCTGTCCTTCATAACCGTGTGGCAATAACATAGTCAGACCACATAAACGGCCCCATTTTTGCTCGCCAGAAGAAATGAACTGATCAAATACTACTTGAGCACAGTTAGCGAAATCGCCAAATTGCGCTTCCCAGATATTTAAACCAGCAGGCTCTGCTGTGGTATAACCGTATTCGAATGCAACTACTGAGTTTTCAGATAATACTGAATCAAACAGTCGCAACTTACCTTGATTTTCAGATAAGTGTTTCAGCGGCGTATAGGTACTGGCGTCAGTTTGACTGTGCAAAACAGCATGACGGTGGAAGAACGTACCACGACCACTGTCTTGACCGATTAGACGAATATTGGCACCCTCGTCTAGAATCGTAGCATAGGCTAAGTTTTCAGCAAAACCCCAGTCAACGGCCTTTTCACCGTTAGCCATAGTAACACGATCGTTATAGATCTTAGCGACACGTGATTGCAGCTTGTGGTCTTCTGGATATTGACACATCTTATGGGCAAGTTCTGTCACTTTTTCAAGTGGCAGCGTTGCATCATAAGAAATATCCCAATCGTGACCGATATAAGGAGACCAATCAGTCGAATGCAACGTCATTGGACGCCATTCATCAACCACACAATCGCCATGATCTAAGCGATCACGGTAATCATTAATCATGCTCGACAAGTCAGCTTGCTCAACCAAATTGGCGGCCAGTAATTTATCAGCATAGATCTTACGAGGGGTCGGATGACGTTTAATTTTTTGATACATCAATGGCTGTGTAGCATTTGGCTCATCGGCTTCATTATGGCCATGGCGGCGATAACAAACCAAGTCAATCACAACATCGCGCTTAAACTTATTACGATAATCAACCGCTATGCGAGACACAAAAGCAACCGCTTCAGGATCGTCACCATTAACGTGGAAAATCGGTGCCTGTACCATCTTAGCGATATCGGTACAGTACATAGTAGAGCGGGTATCTTCAGGGTTATTAGTGGTGAAACCCACTTGGTTGTTGACCACTATGCGAATAGTACCGCCGACCTTAAAACCACGGGTTTGAGACATATTAAATGTCTCTTGCACTACGCCTTGACCAGCAATTGCACTATCACCATGAATGGTGATTGGCATCACTAACTTACCGTCTTTGCTGTCCAATCTATCTTGACGTGCGCGAACACTACCGATAACAACTGGGTTAACGATTTCAAGATGCGATGGATTAAAAGCTAGTGCGACGTGCAGTTTACCACCAGGCGTTTCATAATCAGCGGAGAAACCTTGGTGGTATTTAACGTCACCAGAGCCATGCACTTCATCGTGGTTACCAGCAAACTCATCAAACAATTCCGATGGCTTTTTACCCAGTAAGTTAACTAGTACATTTAAACGACCACGGTGAGCCATGCCCAATACGATTTCTTTTGCGCCATGTTCGCCAGCTTTGTATAAAATCTCGCGTAACATTGGGATCAGTGCGCCGCCGCCTTCCAGCGAAAAGCGTTTTGCACCCGGAAATTTAGCGCCAACGTATTTTTCAATACCTTCTGCCGCTGTTAAGCCCGCTAAGAAACGAATTTTTTCATCTTTGCTATAAGCAGGATTACTCTGAACCGATTCAAGTTGCTGCTGAAGCCACCGCTTTTCTTCCGTATCGGTAATGTGCATGTATTCTGCACCGACACTACCACAATAGGTCATTTCTAACGCGTTATGAAGATCACGAAGTTTCATTGATTCTTTGCCAACAGCAAATGAACCAACATTAAACTCGGTATCCATATCGTCTTGATCTAGTGTGTGAAATGCTGGGTTAAGCTCAGCTACCTTTTCACGCTCCCACAATCCTAACGGATCAAGGTTGGCGTGTTGATGACCGCGGAAGCGGTAGGCGTTGATCATCTGAAGTACTTTTACTTGCTTAGAAGCCGTTTGCGGATCAATTTCGCTGGCAGGACCACCACGGGTCTCTTTTGCTGCACGGCGAAAATAATCGCGGATCTTGGTATGATTAACATCTTGTACGTCTGCGTGATCAGAATTAACAGCTAACTGTTCAAAAACAGTACGCCACTCATCTGAAACAGCAGTCGCATCTTCAAGATATGCTTCATACATTCCTTCTATATAGCTTGCGTTAGCACCAGCCAGATGAGACGACTCTAACCACGTCTTCATTATGCCTTCATGCATTTTTTGCCCTTTTTATAAAAAAACGCTATTTAATGTTATAACTTACGAATGTTGTTATTCGAAAAACATTCTAAGTCACCCAATTACACTTTTCAATAACTCAACGTATTAACAACATAAAGTTCACAAATCTTATGCCTAATACGAAAATAGTCACACTCCCAAGCAGGAGCATGACTATTATTTAACTTATGTTATTAACCCTTGGTCAAGGTCCATGTTAAACCGCTCGGTTTAGCAACATAGATTTGATGTGACCAATCGCCTTGGTCGGGTTTAGTCCCTTAGGACAAACACTGACACAGTTCATGATGCCATGACAACGAAATACACTGAACGCATCATCAAGATTGCTTAAACGCTCTTCAGTAGCAGTATCGCGGCTATCAATTAAGAAACGGTACGCATGCAGTAAACCTGCAGGACCGATAAACTTATCAGGGTTCCACCAAAATGATGGACAAGAAGTTGAACAACAAGCACATAAAATACACTCATACAATCCATCTAACTTGTCACGTTCTTCAACCGTTTGCAAATGCTCACGAGCCGGTGGGTTCTTACCGTCATTAATTAGGTAAGGTTTAACCTTCTCGTACTGAGTATAGAACTGGCTCATGTCGATGATAATGTCACGAATAACTGGCAAGCCAGGTAATGGACGTAACACAACTTTTTCGCCTTTAAGATCAGACAATGGTGTAATACATGCGAGGCCATTTTTGCCGTTCATGTTAAGACCATCACTACCACAAACACCTTCACGACAAGAGCGACGGAATGATAACGTTGGATCTTGCTCTTTAAGCAAAATTAACGCATCAAGTACCATCATATCAGAACCGTCTTCGATTTCTAACGTGTAGTCTTTCATGTAAGGCTTGCTATCAACATCAGGATTGTAGCGATAAATTGAGAATAATTTTTTCATCACACTCTCCTTAGTAAGT
>Ga0209396_1002195_pt1 | contig 20719 bp, 19 predicted proteins | sample GOMGulsemesocosm_6_FD_184638 | JGI IMG/M metagenome (GOLD analysis project Ga0209396, IMG submission 184638) | Methane-oxidizing microbial communities from mesocosms in the Gulf of Mexico - GOM8C Gulf of Mexico (SPAdes) (version 2) | ecosystem: Environmental > Aquatic > Marine > Cold seeps...
ATGAATATTATAGAGATCGTGAAGACCGCAGCGTTGAGTTGGCAATATCAGGTAAAGAAGGTGATTGGATAACTGGTGTTTATTATCAAAGTAGAGATGTTGATTTAACAAGAGTTTTCTTCAACTGGGATTTATATGCTGAGGATGAATTTCAATCTGTTTATGATACGCAAAACGTTGCGCTCTTCGGTCAATTAGAAACACAAATTAATGAGAAAACAACACTAATCACAGGTCTGAGAGCAGAGCAAAATGATGGAGATTACAGTGATAATAATACCATTGTAGAAAGCACATCCGATACTATGTTTGGTGGTAAAGTCGCATTAGAATATCAAGTAATACCTCGAACTATGATTTATGCAAGTTTATCTCGAGGTTATAAGGCTGGTGGTGTAAATGGCGAAGCGTTAGCAAAAGCAAAGGGTGGTGGCATAGGTGAAGATCATGAGTTCTTTAAAAACCACACAACATTTGAGCCTGAATACTTATATAACGCAGAGTTTGGTGTAAGAGGTTCATCTGCAGATAACAAATTACTACTTCGTGTTACAGCTTTTTATATGTACCGCGATAACATTCAATTAAAAGATTGGAATATTAAAGAAACAGACGGCGGCCAAGAACAGTTCACTGGTTTTTATGCTAACGGCAGTAGCGGTACTAACTATGGTTTAGAAATTGATGGTTCGTATCAATTAACAGATCGCATTAGCTTAAATGGTAGTTTTGGATATTTAGAATCAGAAATTAACGACTATGTAACTTCATCTGGCGTTGACCAAGATGGTCGTGAGCAAGCACAAGCGCCTAAATATCAATATTCTGTAAATGCTAAATTTGATGCCACTGACGCTATTTACATGAGTGTAGGCATTGAAGGTAAAGATGATTATTATTTTTCAGATGGTCATGACTCAAAAGCACCAAGCGTTAATTTAGTGAATGCAAAAATGGCTTATTCTCAAGATGATTGGGAATTAAGTGCATGGGCACGTAATTTATTTGATGAAGAGTATGCGGTTCGTGGTTTTGAGTTTGGCAATGATCCACAAGATGGTTACGAAACGCATACCTATGTACAGTATGGCGAACCTATGGTTGCAGGTGTAAGCTTTAACTATAATTTTTAATTAAGATTTTTATTAATTATATATGTAGGTTCATGCGTTAGTGTGGATCTACAATTTAACAAAGGATAATAAATGAAACTTTCAGTAGAAATAAGCAAGTACCCGTTAAATCAAGATTACATCCCATTTATTCAAGATTTCATTGATAGATTAAATGCTTATGAAGGTTTAAAGGTAATTACTAACACCATGTCGACTCAAATTTTTGGTGATTACGATTTAGTGATGTCTGTTTTAAATCAAGAAATTAAAAAGTCTTACGAAACCTTTGGTAAAGCGATATTTGTTTGTAAGTTTATCAATGGCGATTTATCTCCAGAATGAGTGATTTAAACTGGACACAAGTTGTCACTGAGACTCTATCTGGCTTTACTGCTATGTCTCACTGGGAGTATATCGCTGTAGGTTTTTCTATCGCCTATATTCTATTAGCGGTAAAAGAAAGCTTATGGTGTTGGCCAGCCGCATTTTTTAGCACCTTTATTTATACCATTTTATTTTTTAATGGTGCTCTGTTAATGGAGTCGCTATTAAATGTGTATTACATGGGTATGGCTGTTTATGGCTGGACTGCATGGCATAAACACAATAAAGGGCCGGATTTAATAGAGAGAATGGAAGTGACAATTCAATCTTGGGGCTTAAACAGGCATCTTAAAATCATTGTTATAACAACTTTAGTATCAATTGTTGTTGGCTATATTATGTCTAATTATACTCATGCAGATTTTGCATATTTAGATAGTTTTACTACGTGCTTTGCTGCGGTTACAACCTATTTAGTTACTCAAAAGGTACTTGAAAACTGGTTATATTGGATCGTTATTGATGGTGCTTCAATCTATTTATATGTTGAAAAAGGGTATTACCCAACGGTTGTGCTTTTCATTTGTTACACCATAATGGCAGCTTGGGGCTTTAGTACTTGGTATCAAGAGTATGAACAAAATAGGCTTGATGGACTCGATAATCAAGATATGAAAAACGCGATTTAATGAAAGATATATCCAATTTTTTTTATCACTTTAAACCAGATGAAAAAATACTATCATCATCATTCCTACCCACAGGGCTCAGTAATATTAATTACCACATTATTACTGAGCAACAGCATTATTTATTAAAATGTTATCGCAATGCTTTACCTGTAGAGCAACTACTTGCCCAAAAGCAATTAGCAGCAAAAAATATCGCACCAAAAGTATATGGTTATAATAAAATTAACAATACGGCTTTATTTGATTATATACCGGGTGAAATAGCTTCTAGCATAACGGTAAGCAACATTGTTGCGCCATTGATTCATTTGCATCAATTTCCATCTAACTCTGCTTGTTTGGACTTAGGGTTGCACTTTTTACCTTATAAAAATTTAGCTGAATATACAGTATTAAAATATAAAATTAATTTAGCCTTATCTTTAATATATGAACTACCAAAAAACTTAGGTTTTTGTCACAACGATTTAATTAAGAGCAATATTATTAATAATGAGAGTCGATTTATTTTAATTGACTTTGAATATGCACAAACCAATGACATATTTTTCGATTTAGCCGCTATTACATCAAGTTATCAGTTTAATGAACAAAAAAAATCGCAATTGCTTCATGAATATTGTCAGCAAAGAAATTTGGTTATAGATATGGCCTTAGCAAGGCATAAACTAGGTTTATTTAGCTTTATTTATAATGCATTGTGTTATTTATGGTACGTTGAACGCGGATTTAATAAGGCAGCCATACTTGCTTTGTCACAATTAAATAAATGTGACATTAATAGCAAGTAGGCTTTTATTGTGAAGCTATATAGATATAATTAAAGGCCGCCAATACGTTCTGCGAGCTCTTTATATTTTTGTACATCGCCATCATCAAAAAGAGGGTCTCCTGCATCATTATTTTCTTTTGCAATTAATAAATGCTCTCGCTCTAAGCGTTTTACGCGCTCTTCTTTGACACCTAAAAAATCGGCAACTTCTAGTATTGTCATTAATGCCATTTATCTCTCCTAGTTTTATTTTTAGCCAATTCAGAAATCAGACTATTTTAAGTAAAGCTTACTAAAGGCCAAAAGTATAGTGGAAATATTAAGCAAATAGAATCAATAAGCTGGCATTTAACATTCGTTGGCTTTATCATACGGCTGTAACCCCTATTAGCACTTAGATACAGTACTTTAGTGCGATTAAAAATATGTTCATTCAGCTTAGTAGAACGTTACCTACTAAAGCTAAAGGTCATAACTAAATATAAGGGTTACATTCAGCATTATCTACAAAAATATAAATGCACCCTTAGCTCAGCTGGATAGAGCGCGCCCCTCCGGAGGGCGAGGCCGCAGGTTCGAATCCTGCAGGGTGCGCCATATCTCTATTTTACAAAAATCTCTTATACTAAAAGTATCATCTCAAACTGGGTTTTATATGGCTAAAGATAGCCCATGCATTCGTAACTGTTGTTTATCAGAAAATGATATTTGTTTGGGGTGTTTTAGGCACTTAGATGAAATTTTGTCTTGGAATAAAATGAATGACAAACAAAAACAGGCTACTCTATTAGAATGCAAAAAAAGAAAAGAGCAACGTTCAGATAATGTTAAAACGGATTTTGATTGTCGATAATAGCAGCGTATTAGCAATGCGTGTAAAGGTTTTACTTGAACTGGTTGGCTGTGAAACTTTACTGAGTCATTTTTTAGAAATTGAAGATGAATTAAAAAATGATTTAACAAAAGATCATTTTGATATGATAGTTGTTGTGCATGGTATTCCGATTACTTTAGTACAAGAGCTAAAAAATAGTTTTAAAAATACCCCCTTTCTTCTTGTTGCACCGCATTCACAAGATGCTAAAGTTTCTTCTACTTTTGCTGAATTACATCAGTTATTACCTTTGTCACAGATGATTTATCCTTTTTTTGATAATAAAGAAATAATAGGGATTTTAGAGGAAGAGTTAAGGATCAATGGTGCTGAATCTGAAATTTTACTGCCAAAAGTAATGTTGGTTGATGATGATGTTCAACGTTTAGAAATATTAGAAACAAGCTTAAAAGGAGCACATTTAGATGTGACTACAGCATCTAATATTGAAAGTGTTGTTAAATTAGCTAAATGTAAGAAATTTGATTTATTAATATCTGATTTTAATATGGCTAAGTGTACGGGGATTGATGTTTTTAGACAGCTCAAATCAATAAATCCAGATTGCCGTTGTTTATTAGTTACTTCCAAACCACATCAAAGTGCATTAATTGAAGCAATACGCATTGGTGTTGAAGATGTATTAGAAAAACCTTTAAACGAAAGTGTATTACTTCAAGCTCTACATAAAGTATGGCAAACCGAATTATTGAAACGCAATAATTTAGAGTTGGTCGAAAGACTCCAAGATACGGTTGATGCTTTAATTGAAAAAGATAGTTTACTTAGGGTGATATATAAAAATACCCCAGATGGCATCATATTGTTTGAAAAATCAGGTAATATTTTGGAAGCAAATGATTCATGTGCTTATTTATTTTCAGCTTCAAGCAAAGATTTAGTTGGGAGTTCTATTTATTCGCTGATTGATGCTGAATCTGCTGAAGAAGTAAAAACTGCTATCTTTCAGGCTGGAAGCAATAAACAGTTTAGTTGTGAGCTTCAAGTGTTAATGAAAGATGGTTTAAAAATACCTTTAGCAGGCTCGTTTTCAGAAATTGATTTTCATGGCGAAATTGCTTTTGCTGCAATCTTAAAAAATGTATCTCATTTAAAGCATAAAGAAGAGTTGCTAAAAGAAACAAAAGATATGTTAGAGCAAAAAGTAAAGGATCGTACTTCAGAACTTGAGCTTGCAAAAGATCAGGCTGAACAAGCCAATCATAGTAAATCTGAATTTTTAGCAAATATGTCTCATGAACTAAGAACACCCATGCACTCTATTTTGAGTTTTTCTCGTTTTGGGTTAGAAAAACTTGATTTCCAACCTATCCCAATTGATAAAATGAAAAAATATTTATCAAGAATTGAAAGTAGTGGGCATAGATTATTAACTTTATTAAATAATCTGTTAGATCTTTCAAAACTAGATGTTGGTAAATTTCCATTTTATCCTGAGATACAAGATATTTTACCAATTATAACAACTAGCATTGATGATATTTCAGGATTTGCATTAGAGCGTAATATTAAGGTGGAATTAAAGGCTAATTTACCTCAGGTAGCTATTAATTGTGATAGAGACCAAATATCACAAGTACTAAAAAACATTATTTCAAATGCAATTAAATTTAGTCCTGATGATAGTGAAATACAAATAAGTGTTTTAGATAATAAAAACAATGTTGAAATTAAAGTAAAAGACAGAGGTATAGGTATACCTGAAGATGAATTAGAGCTTATTTTTAGTAAATTTGCACAAAGCAGTAAAACTAATAAAGGTGCTGGTGGCACTGGCTTAGGATTGGCAATATGCCGAGAGTTAATTGATTGTCATAAAGGCAGCATAAGTGCACAAAACAATATTACAACAGGAGCTTCAGTTATTATCGTTTTACCTAAACTTACTTAGTTTAAGTTCATAAGGGTAAAAACTGGAGAAAGTAAATAAGCTTAACTATGCTTGTTTTAGCTTTATATATTATGCCTTTGAATCGATTGGGCATGGTAAAAAGCTACGTAGACTATTTTAGGGAGGAATAATGGTCCAGAATAAAATTTTAGCGGTAGATGACGAACCTTTTAATCTAGAGATTATTGAAGAAATTCTAGAAGATGAGTATCAATTACATTGCGTTAATAGCGGTCCAGAATGTTTGAAAGTAGCAGAAGAGTTCAAACCGAGTGTTATTTTACTTGATGTTAGCATGCCTAATATGGACGGTTATGAAGTATGCCGAAAACTTAAAGAAAATCCAGTTACATCAGATATCGTTGTTATGTTTGTATCGGCCAGAGGCACAGTCGAGGAGCGCATAGCGGGTTACGATGTTGGTGCCGAAGACTATATTGTAAAGCCTTTTGGTAATAAAGAATTACAATCCAAATTATCAAGCCTGTTTAAAGTGATTGAAAACAGGGAAATGTTAGAACAGCAAGTTGAAGATGCAACTTCAGCGGCTTTTAACGCCATGTCACTATCAAGTGAGATGGGAACAATTGTTCAGTATATTGAAAATATAGGCAAGATAGATGAACCCGAAGAGTTAGCAAAAGCATTAGGTCAATGTTTAAAAAGTTTTGGTTTAAAAACATGTAGTGCTTTTTTAGTTGATAAAGAAGTTTCTCACTTTAGCTCAGAAGGTATTTGCTCTCCTATGGTGGTTGAGCTTTTTGAATTGCTCAAAAATAAAGGGCGATTATATGAATTTAGCCCCAGAATTTTAGTTAATTACCCTACCATTAGTTTGTTAATACTTAATATGCCGTTAGATGATCCTGAAAAACTAGGCAGGATCAGAGATCATATTTGTTTTATTGTAAGTGTCACTGAGCAGCAACTTAACGCTATATTAACTGCTCGAGTTTTAAAGTATCAAAGAATGCAGCTGAAACGCGCATTTTCATTAGTAAGATCTCGATTTGAAGAATTGGTTTGTGTACTTAATTTAAGTCATGAAATGAATGAGGCTATTTTTAGAGAGCTTCAAGAAGAGTTTGAAAGTCGCATCCCTTATATGGGGTTAGATGAAGACCAAGAGAATTATATTTTCCAAAAAGTAGATACAACAATACAAAAATCTGTTGCGCGAGAAGATCTTTTAACTGATGTTAAAGGTGCTTTTTTTGAAATAGAAGATGATTTATCGCATATATTGGATTAGGTCTTAAAGAGCTCAATTTTAGGTTTTTACTTTATTTATAAATTTATAGTTCAGAAGGTTTTTATCGGAGATCTTGTTTTATGTTTGAGTCATCGTTATACATTTTAGTCCTGATGATGAGATTCCCGATAGAATCACTCGAGAATGACGAATTTTAGGTTTGATATAGAGAATGGACATAGTTTACTTTTGAAGAACCTAGAACCTAGAACCTAGAACCTAGAACCTAGAACCTAGAACCTAGAACCTAGAACCTAGAACCTAGAACCTTACGCATCCCTAGGTAAGCCTTTTTCTATTGCTTTAATTAGGCGCTGTGTTTTTTTATTAATTGGCTGTTTTTGCTTTTGTTGCTCAAGTGCCCAGTTAATATGTATTGTCACTAATTCAGTAGCATCAATTAAGCGTTGCTGTAAAACCGCTATAATATCTTCATTAAAATCTGCATTGCCTAAAGCGACAGATATATTGCGCAGCCAACGTTCATGGCCAATTCGCCTTATAGGGCTGCCTTCCGTATTTTTTAAAAATGTCGTTTCATCCCATAAGTAGAGCTCTATCAGATCTTTGTCTTTAAGTTGTGTTCTGGGGTGGAAATCTTTTTCATCTGTAATTTGACCATATCGATTCCAGGGGCAGATTAATTGGCAATCATCGCAACCGTAAATTCTATTACCTAATAAAGGTCTAAACTCCTCTGGTATTGCACCTTTTAATTCAATTGTTAAATAAGAGATACAGCGTTTAGCATCAACCACATAGGGTTCTACAATTGCATTTGTTGGGCATAGTTTGATACAAGCAACGCAAGTGCCACATTGCTCTTCTACAGGCTTATCTACAGGCAGTGGAATATCAACAAATAACTCACCTAAGAAAAACCAAGAACCGGCTTCTTTATTGATAATTAAGCTATGTTTTCCTGTCCAACCAAGTCCTGACTTATCTGCTAGTTGCCTTTCTAAAACGGGAGCTGAATCTACAAAAGGGCGAAACGAAAGCTCACCTTGGTTTAAATCTTTTAATTCTTGTTCAATTTTTTGGCCAAGCTTTTTGAGCTTATTACGCATTAATTTATGGTAATCGCGCCCTAAAGCGTATCGACTGATATACGCTTTATCAGTTTGCTTTAAGTTTTGTGCAAAGCTGGCATCTGGCGGAAGGTAATTCATGCGTACTGTGATTACGCGTTTAGTACCTGGTACTAATTCATCTGGGCGCGCACGCATCATGCCATGGGTGGCCATATATTCCATTTCACCGTGATAGTTATTATCTAACCAGCGTTGTAGTTGTGCTTCGTGCTCGCTTAAATCGATATCGGCGATACCCACTTGGGCAAAACCTAAATCTTTGCCCCATTGCTTAATTTTGTCAGAAAGTAAAGAATAGTCAGTATTACTAGAGTTCATGATGATCAAATATGGCCGTTTTATACACCACTAATTTACCACAAATCGCCTATAGCGCGCATCAAGTTCAATCAAATGAATCTGTCATAGCCAAAAAAATGGGTATTGAGATGTATCAATTGATGCAACGAGCAGGTGAAAGTGTTTTTTCTTTACTCTGGGATCGTTATAGCTTTGCTAATAAGATTTTAATCTTAACAGGAAAAGGCAATAACGGTGGTGACGGTTATATTATTGCTAAGTTAGCAGTTGAAAATGATTTATCGGTAAAAGTATTTAGCATTTGTGACCCGAGTGAACTAAAAGGAGATGCATTTAAGGCTTACAAAGATTTTGTTACTGTTGGTGGAAAAATTGAAGAGAAATTAGATTTTGCAGATTGTGATTTAATAGTTGATGCTTTGTTAGGAACCGGTTTTAGTGGCGAGTTATCGGATGTTATTAAAAGTGTAAGTCAACAAGTAAACCAAGCCGGTAAGCCTGTTATTAGTATTGATGTGCCTTCTGGTATTGATGCAACAACAGGTGCTACATCAAAATATGCCATTTATGCCGATAATACAGTAAGTTTTATTGGGCTTAAACAAGGCTTGTTAACAGGCAAAGCTAAAGATTATGTAGGAGAATTGTATTTTTCTGGTTTAGGTGTAGACGAAGAATTTGATAAAGCAGTCCCTTCAGTAGTAAATCATTTATCTGAGCAATACCTTTTAAATAAAAAAATTACTCGTAAAAAATCGACATATAAAAATCTGCAAGGCCATGTTTTATTGATTGGTGGTGACAAAGGCATGGGTGGTGCAATACGCTTGGCAGGTGAAGCGTGTTTAAGAAGTGGTGCAGGTTTAGTGAGTATTGCTACTCATAGTGATAATGTTGTTAGTGTTTTGCAGGGATGTTATGAATTGATGGTACATGGCGTGCAAGATGAAATACAGTTAAATTCATTAATCGAAAAAGCATCTGTAATCGTAATTGGCCCAGGTATGGGACAATCAAGTTGGAGTAATATGCTTTTTAAAGCAATCTGCTGTTATCAAGATAAAATCAAGGTCATAGATGCCGATGCACTAAACCTTTTAGCTAAAAGTGAACTCGAATTACAAAATTGTGTTTTAACACCACACGCTGGTGAAGCGGCAAGATTATTACAATGTACTAACCACGATATTGAATCAAATCGCTTTGCGGCAGTTAATAAAATAGTTAAACAGTATCAAGCAACAGTAGTGCTTAAAGGGCCCGGTACTTTAATTTGTCAGGATAAAAAGATAAATATAAATAGGTCAGGTTCACCATCTATGGCAAGTGCTGGGATGGGAGATGTTTTATCTGGTATAATCGGCTCTCTTATTGCGCAAAAAACAAATGATTTTAATGCTGACAAATTAGTACAAAAAAAACAGACTATATTTGATATGACATGTTTATCAGTATTTATTCACGGAAAAGCAGCGCAGTATGCTGAAAAAGATGGTGTAAATGGTTTGTTGGCAAGTGATTTATTTCCATACATTAGACGTTTAGTTGGTTAACAAAGGTATATAATGAGTAAGGTATTTAGCTGTTTATTAGAAGATGAGCAGGCAACAGTTGCTATGGGTGGTGTACTAGCTAAAAGCATTACACAAGGTGCCGTAATATATTTATTTGGTGATTTAGGTGCCGGAAAAACGACTTTTACGCGAGGTGTTGTACAAGGGTTTGGTCATAAAGGTAAAGTTAAAAGTCCCACTTATACTTTAGTTGAACCATATGAATTAGATAATCAAAGTATTTATCATTTTGACTTATATCGTTTAGCAGATCCTGAAGAACTCGAATTTATGGGGATCCGGGATTATTTTAATGAGAAATCAATTTGCATGATAGAGTGGCCAGAAAAAGGCGCAGAATTTTTAGCTGCTGCTGATTTAGAGCTGACACTTGAGTATGTTGCACAAAAGCGTAAAGTTAGTATTATGGGTAAAACTCAAAAAGGCGAAGAAATAGTCGATAGGCTATCAAATAAAGATAATGCATAGTCTTAAAAGTATAATAATAAAACTATTTATCAGTTTCATTTTTTTCAGCTCTTTTGCTGTTACAAGTGTTTATGCGCAAAATAAAATAACCAGCGTACGTGTTTGGCCATCTCCAGAAAGCACTAGAGTTGTGTTTGATTTAAAGGATAAGCCTGATTACAGCTATTTTGTGCTAAAAAAACCACTTCGTTTGGTGGTTGATTTAAAAAATACCAGTCAAAAAGTATCACTGCCAACAATAACAAAAGAACATCAACTGATTAAAAAAGTGCGTTTTAGTAAGCCTAAGAAAAAAGGCTGGACAAGACTTGTTTTTGAAATTTTAGAGCCTGTAAAACCCGTTATTTTTTCTTTAGCCCCTACGGGTCCTAAAAAAGATAGGTTAGTTGTTGATTTATTTGCGATCAATAAAAAATCTCACAAAGCGATAGTGGCAAAAAATAGAGATATAAGCGGCAACAGAGATATTATTATTGCAGTTGATGCTGGGCATGGAGGTGAAGACCCTGGCTCAATTGGTCCATCAGGTACCTATGAAAAAAATATTACATTACAAATATCAAAACGCTTAACCAAGCTTATTAATTCTGAAAAAGGTATGCGAGCAGTGATGCCTCGTACTGGCGATTATTATGTAAAAGTAGATACCCGAACTCTCAGAGCGCGAAATAAAAAAGTAGACTTTTTAGTTTCAATTCATGCTGATGCATTTTCTTCACCTCAACCTAGAGGTGCGTCTGTTTGGGTGCTATCGTTACGAAGAGCTAACTCTGAAATTGGTAAATGGATTGAAAATAGCGAAAAACATTCAGATCTTTTAGGTGGTGCGGCAAGTGTGCTTAAAGATACACAGAATGAAAAATACTTAGTGCAAGCCGTGTTAGATATGAAGATGGATCATTCAATGAAAACGGGCTCCGCAGTTGCATTTTCTATTCTAAACGAGTTAAAAAAAGTAACTAAAATGCATAAGAAAAAACCTCAATATGCCAGTTTAGGTGTCCTTAAATCTCCTGATATTCCGTCTATTTTAGTTGAAACTGGATTTATTTCTAACCCCGCTGAAGAGAAATTGCTAAAAAGTGCAGTACATCAAAATAAATTAGCCAAAGCGGTGTTTACTTCTATCAAAGCGCACTTTAGAAATAATCCTCCAGAGGATTCATATTTTGCCAAAATAAAACCAACGACTCCTGAGCGGCATAGAGTAAAATCAGGTGATTCTTTAAGTGTATTAGCACAGCGTTATGGCATAACGGTTTACAAATTAAAACAAGCAAATAAACTTAAATCAAATACCTTATTTATTGGTCAAAATTTAACAATCCCCCGCAGTTAACAAGTGATATAACATGAGTATAGAAATTTTACCGGCGCGTTTAGCAAATCAAATCGCAGCTGGCGAGGTAGTTGAACGTCCGGCATCAGTTGTTAAAGAGCTCGTTGAAAATAGCTTAGATGCTGGCGCGACACGTATTCAAATTGATATTGATCGAGGCGGACATAAACTGATCCGTATTCGCGATAATGGTTCAGGCATTGATAAAGAAGAACTCGCGTTGGCTTTATCGCGCCATGCAACCAGTAAACTAAAAACATTAGATGATTTAGAATGTATAAATTCATTAGGTTTTCGTGGTGAGGCACTTGCTTCAATTAGTTCGGTTTCTCGTTTAACACTCAGTTCAAAACCTAAAGCGCAAAATGAAGCTTGGCAAGCCTATGCTGAAGGCCGAGATATGGCGGTAAAAGTACAGCCAACAGCGCATCCAGATGGTACCACAATAGAAGTTGTTGATTTATTTTTTAATACACCAGCAAGACGTAAATTTTTAAGAACTGAAAAAACAGAATTTAATCATATTGATGAATTGATAAAACGTATTGCATTAAGTCGCTTTGATGTGGGTATTACATTAAAGCATAATGGCAAAGTAGTGCGTCAATACAGAGCACAATCGACTACAGAGCAAAGAGTTAAACGCGTTGCTCAGGTAGCAGGTCGACACTTTTTAGAGCATGCTTTATATTTAGAGTCGGGTGAAGATAAACTTAAAATTTATGGTTGGGCATTACCCGCGGGTCTAAGTAAAGACCCACAATATACTTATGTAAATGGTCGCATGATGCGAGATAAGTTGATTTTACATGCGATAAGACAAGCTTTTGAAGAGATGCAACCCGATTATGATGTACCTGCATTTGTGCTTTATTTAGAAATAGATCCGCTTCAAGTTGATGTAAATGTGCATCCAGCAAAGCATGAAGTGCGTTTTCATCAAGCGCGTTTAATTCATGATTTTATTTTGCAAGCAGTTAAACAGTTAGCAAAACAAACATCTTTAATTGCGGAAGCTTCAACATCGACTCATCATGAAGATGATGCACCTTTCTCTCTTTCTGATTATTTACCCGTAGAGCCCGCTGACCATACGACTTATTCATCTAATGGTGGCTCACAACAAACACGTGCACCTCAAGCTCCTAGAAATAATGTGAGCTATCAGCAGCAGCAAAAGGTAAATGCTTTTTACCAAGGCATAGGTGAGCAAGCAGCCCAGCATTTTGATAATGTAAATGAATTAGATATCTCAGAAAATATAATTGATGAAAAAAATCAGATAGAAATTAAACAACAAGAAATAATCGCACTTAACTCTGGTGTTTGTATTATTAAGCAAGATGAAGATATTTGTTTAGGTCATTTTAAGTCAATTTTATCAGATTTTTGGTTAACTGAAATTGAGAGCTCTGGGGAGTTAACTGGTCGTCCTTTATTATTGCCAGTTCGAATTAATGTATCAGAAGATAACTTATCAAAAATTAAAGAAAATTTATCTTGGTTAAATATCTTAGGATATGATATTCAGCTATCATCAAGCTTTATTATGATTAAAAAGCTACCTGCATGCATTTATTCAGGAGACGTTAACTTAGTTGTTGATAAATTGATTGAAGTCTCTAAAATAAAATGTTCCGATATCAGGTCGTGGTTAGATTGGCAATCGAATTGGGTTGCTAAAAATTACTTTTCAGCGGATATTAATAATACTTTGATTGATTTTATTCAAAAAAATCCAGAATTAATGCGCTTAATTTCGCAAAAAGCGGTTAAAATAGATTTAACCGATTATTTAAGTCAATTATAGCGGAATATAAGCAATTGAGTTTACCAGTTATCTTTTTGATGGGCCCGACAGCAGCGGGAAAAACTGATTTAGCGATACAGCTATGTCAAACCTTGAACACTGAAGTAATAAGTGTAGATTCTGCTTTAGTATATCGAGATATGAATATAGGCACAGCTAAACCTAGCGCAGAAGAATTAGCGCAGGCGCCACATCATTTAATCGATATGTTAGATCCATCCGAAGTTTACTCAACGGCAAATTTTTGCACTGATGCTTTAAATAAAATAGAAGCGTTACATGCTCAAGGTAAGATCCCATTGCTTGTCGGTGGCACTATGATGTACTTTAAAAGCTTGTTAGAAGGTATTTCACCGTTACCAGAAGCTGATGTTGCCATTCGCAAACAACTGGAACTAGAGGCTAATGAAAAAAGCTGGCCAGTTTTACATGAAGAATTAATACGTGTAGACCCTGTCGCGGCAAGGCGAATTAGTGAAAATGATTCTCAACGTATTAATCGCGCGTTAGAGGTATATAGAATAACGGGTAAACCTATGTCTGAGCTGCAAAATGCAAAGACGGGAGCATTACCCTATAAAGTATTGCAATTTGCAATAGCACCTGATGATCGCAGTGTTTTACATCAAAGAATCGAACAAAGATTTAAAATAATGTTGGATCAGGGGTTTGAAAAAGAAGTTAAGGCCTTATATAAGAGAAAGGACCTTAATGTAAAACTACCTTCTATTCGCTGCGTAGGCTATCGCCAAATGTGGGATTATTTAGAAGGTGACATTGATTACGACGAAATGGTTTTTCGTGGCATAGTCGCTACTAGGCAGTTAGCAAAAAGACAATTAACTTGGTTAAGAGGCTGGGAAAATGTCACTTGGCTTGAGTCTGGTGCAGAAGAAAACTTGCATCGTGTGATATCTTCGCTAAGCTAGTAGCATTACAAAAAAATTATGAAATCTTATACTTAAAGATTTTTTACTACTTAATAAGAACACCTAAAGCTAAGGAAAATAATAATGGCAAAGGGGCAATCATTGCAAGACCCATTTTTGAATGCATTACGTCGTGAGCGCATTCCTGTATCAATTTATTTAGTTAATGGCATTAAATTACAAGGCAAAGTTCAATCATTTGATCAATTTGTAATTCTTTTAGAAAACACTGTAAATCAAATGGTTTATAAACATGCTATTTCTACAGTTGTTCCAGCAAGAGCAATTAACTTCCAAGCTACTCCATCTGGTTCTGACACACCTGAGAACACAGAGGAAGGCGATACTAATACATATTAAATTAGGAGTTTAATGTTTGTTTGACCGTTATGAAGCCGGTGAGCAGGCAATCTTAGTTCATATTGAGTTTCCAAAAGAGCATGATTGTGAAGATCTGAACGAATTGGAAATGTTAGTTTCTTCTGCAGGTGTTAATTCTTTGGCGGTAGTGCAAGGCTCCCGCCAAAAACCCCATGCCAAATTTTTTGTGGGTACAGGTAAAGCAGAAGAAATTGCTGAGATTGTTCAAATGCATCAAGCCGATGTGGTTATATTTAATCATGTATTGAGCCCATCACAAGAAAGAAACCTCGAAGTTGTTTGTCAATGTAGAGTGTTAGATCGTACTACCTTAATTTTAGATATCTTTGCCCAAAGAGCGCGAACTCATGAAGGTAAATTACAGGTGGAGCTTGCACAATTACGCCATATTTCTACTCGTTTGATCCGAGGTTGGACTCACCTAGAAAGACAAAAAGGCGGTATTGGTTTACGTGGACCGGGTGAAACACAGCTTGAAACAGATAGACGTTTAATTAGAGGCAAAATTAAAAATATTCAAAAACGTTTAGAAAAAGTGGCTAAGCAGCGAGATCAAGGTAGAAGAGCGCGAAGTCGCAACGAAATACCAACCTTATCTTTAGTGGGTTATACCAATGCAGGTAAGTCATCATTATTTAATCAGATGACTGATGCAGACGTTTATGCCGCGGATCAATTGTTCGCAACCTTAGATCCTACTTTACGTAAAATTGATATTGCAGATGTTGGTAGTACCATTTTAGCTGATACTGTTGGTTTTATTCGGCATTTACCGCATGATCTTGTTTCAGCATTTAAAGCAACATTAACAGAAACGAGAGAAGCAGACTTACAGCTTCATGTAATCGATGTTGCAGATGAAAGACGCCAAGAAAATATAGAGCAAGTAAATGCTGTTTTAAAAGAAATTGATGCAGATGAAGTGCCTCAGCTTTTAATTTATAACAAAATTGATTTGGTAGAAGAGTTATCACCGCGCATTGATCGTGATGATGAAGGTAATCCTATTCGAGTATGGTTATCAGCTCAGACAGGAGCTGGTTGTGAGTTATTACTAGAGGCAATCAGCGAGTTATTATCAGATCAAGTATTGGCATGTAAACTTGAACTATCTGGAAAACTAGGTGCTTTAAGAGGTGCTTTATATCGTTTAAATTGCATTACAGACGAGCAATTTGATGATTTAGGTAATTGGTTACTTGATATCAGATTACCTATGATTGATTGGAATCGATTGAAGAAAGAGTATGGTAATGAAATTGATGAATTAATCAAAGTAGAGCAGCTAAGCTGATTTATTATGAAAATGCTCAGAAATTTGTTAACTTATTCAAAGGTGTAAAATTGCGTTGTATAATTTTTAGATTTTTAAAACGCAATTAACCTAACTTATTTATTTTATATAACATTGGAGTAGTGCTATGGCCTGGAATGAGCCGGGTAACAATGGTAATAAAAACAACGACCCTTGGAAAAACAAAGGCGGACGCGATCAAGGTCCACCTGATTTAGATGAGGTCTTTCGTAAATATAGCGACAAACTAGGTGGCATGTTTGGCGGTAATGGTGGTGGCAATAATAAAGGCGGTAGCAAATTTAGCGGTATGGCTATTGGCTTTGTTTTAGTGATTGCACTTGTTGTTTGGGCTTTAAGTGGTATTTACACTATTAAAGAGGCTGAACGAGGTATTATTTTACGATTTGGCGAATTTAATTCAATTGCAGATCCTGGTTTACGTTGGAAGATGACTTTCATTGATAAAGTGATCCCTGTAGAAATTGAAGCTGTTCGTTCATTATCTGCTTCAGGCTTTATGCTAACTGAAGATGAAAATGTTGTTAGTGTTGAATTTGTTGTGCAATATCGTGTAACAGATCCTCGCTCTTATCTTTTTAGTGTGACTGATGCCGATCATAGCTTACAACAAGCCTTAGATAGCGCACTTCGTTATGTTGTTGGTCATTCAAGTATGGATGATGTATTGACGAAAGGTCGTGAAGACGTTCGTCAAAAAACATGGGATGAGCTAACAAAGATTATTGAACCGTATAACTTAGGTTTGATTTTAACAGATGTTAACTTTAAAGATGCACGTCCACCTGGTGAAGTAAAAGATGCATTTGATGATGCAATTGCTGCACAGGAAGATGAAGTTCGTTTTTTACGTGAAGCAGAAGCTTATGAGCGTGAAATAGAACCTCAAGCTCGAGGTCAAGTGACACGTATGACACAAGAAGCTGAAGGTTATAAAGAACGTATTACACTTGAAGCTGAAGGTGAAGTTGCACGTTTTAATAAGTTACTGCCAGAATATCAAATGGCTAAAGATGTAACGCGTCAACGTCTATATATTGAAACAATGGAAGGTGTGTTAAGCAATACTTCTAAGGTTTTAGTTGATGTTAAAGGTGGTAATAATATGATGTATTTACCACTAGATAAAATCATGCAAAATAGTCAAGGTGGCACAATTACTTTACCTAAAGTAAGTGATCTACAAAACTTAAGACAAAAAATGGGTAACTCACGTGGTAATGATAGCCAAGTGAATAGCTCATCAGATCGATTTGCAACTGATAGATTTGGAAACGGGAGATAAGAATGAAACATTTTGGTTTAGCAATTTTAGTCGCAACACTCTTTTTATCTTTTTCTTCTGTTTTTGTTGTATTTGAAGGGCAAAAAGCGATAGTACTTCAGTTCGCTAAAGTGAAAAAAGATTCTGATGAAAATGCGGTAGTATATTCACCTGGTCTTCATTTTAAAATGCCTTTTATTACACAAGTTCGTAAACTAGATGCACGAATTCAAACGTTAGATGGCGCACCGGACCGTTTTGTAACAAGCGAGAAAAAAGATTTAATCGTTGATTCATTTGTGAAATGGCGTATTAAAGATTTTAGTGCTTATTATTTACGTGCTCGTGGTGATAAACAATACGCTGAAACATTACTGAAACAAAAAGTGAATAATGGTTTAAGAACTAACTTTGGTTCGAGAACAATTAAAGAAATTGTGTCAGGTAAACGTAGTGAGTTAATGCGTGATGCACTAACTCAAGTATCTGAAAGTGCCAGCGAGTTAGGCATCGAAGTACTTGATGTACGTGTTAAGCAAATTAACTTACCTACTGAAGTGAGTAACTCTATTTTCCAACGTATGCGTGCAGAACGTACAGCTGTTGCAAAAGAGCATAGATCACAAGGTAGAGAGCAATCTGAAACGATTAGAGCGGGTGTAGATCGTCGCGTAACGGTAATGCTTGCAGAAGCTGAGCGTAACGCTCGAATAGTTCGTGGTGAAGGTGATGCCGCAGCAGCTAAGATTTATGCAACGTCATATTCTAAAGATGCCAGCTTTTATACTTTCTTACGTAGTTTAGATGCCTATAAAGCTACCTTTAGTAGTAAGAGTGATGTGATGGTGCTTTCACCTGATAGTGACTTCTTTAAGTTTATGAAAGGCATTGAAGGTAAATAACTTAAATTAAGTAATTTACTTTTAATATCTAAATATAAAAAAACCTCACTTAAAAGTGAGGTTTTTTCTTTTAAAAAAACTGATCGTTTAATTTAGCTGTTGGTTTTATTTGGACTGAGCTTAATCAGCCAATCACTAAACTGGGCGTCATATTGCGTGCCCCATTCTTTAATTAGAGCTTGGTAGCGAGTATAAAAACCCTTACGAGTAAGCTCTAGCATTTTATCAACTTGGTCTTGATGGTTTTCCATCATAAAACGTACTGCTAAATATCCCCAGTCATATACCCGTTCACTACCGCCATTCGTTTCATAGCTGGTATTAAATAGTTCACTCAATTTATAAGACTTTTTGACGCCATTTTCAATTGCACGTGAATTATCATCACCTTGAGCTATATATTCTGCAATGCCTTCACTCCACCAAACTAAATGGGGTAATAAAGGAGCTGGTTTAGGGCAATACTCAGGAGCTGAATGTGAATCATGCAGTGATGAACAAAAATCACCATACATGTTAAAGCGCCCATCTAGATAATGAATATACTCATGACGTAAATTCCAAATTTGTCCTTTCTTTTGATAAGCAACAAATTCAGCGTGATTATCTTCTAAATGTGGTAACCCTTCTAAATACATACCGCCGTTATCTGAAGGCACATCAAAATGTTTGGTGACATGTTTTACGTAAGAATCTCGATCGGCATAAATGTTTGCTCGCATACTATGATTATTATCGTTAGCGACTGGTTTATTTTTGCTATTAAACGTATTGTGAAAGTCCGATTCTTTTTCACTTAACATCTCACATGCTTGTTTTATTAATTCAGGTGTTAATGCTTCAGAGCGAATTGTAATGGTTGGGCTGCAATCATGTATTTGAGATAATACAACTTCTAAAGCCGGGGTGTTTTTTTGCATTGCATGGCTACTTGAGCTTGCGAGAACCGCAGTTACTAAAACTGTTATAATTGTTTTCATAGTGATTGTATATTTTATATTGTGTTGGTTTATTTAATCATCATTAAAAATAAATGTAAACTAATGCAATTAGAGTTCACTGAGATCTTATACGAATGCCTAGTATAAAGTGTTTTTAACTCCCGCTGAATGACCTCTTTATTAATTGAGATGGTATTATATGACCTTAGATACAGTTTTACTCGCACTTGCCATGTTACTTATTTTTGAAGGCTTAGGACCCGCCTTATTTCCAAATAAGTGGAAGCAATATTTAGCTGAACTATCAAATCAATCAAGTAAAAATCTGCGAATGATAGGTATTACACTTATACTGCTAGGTTGGCTTTTGTTTCTGTTTTTGAGAAAGTAGCTTCACTTTCCATAAAAAATAGTGATTTATATTTTGCATACTAATCAATTGGTTAAGCTTATTTTGGTTTTTATTTTCATTTTTTGTTGTAAAAACATGCAAAATTAGGTGATCTTCACCTATATTTTTTGTTAAAATCCTCGCCTAATTTTTCAAAGTGAATCTACAATGGGTAAAAACGTTGTTGTATTGGGCACCCAATGGGGTGACGAAGGCAAAGGTAAGATAGTTGATCTACTTACTGATAAAGCATCTTTAGTTGTTCGTTATCAAGGTGGCCACAATGCTGGTCATACTTTAGTGATAGATGGCGAAAAAACTGTATTACATCTAATTCCTTCAGGCGTATTACGTGATAACGTAAAATGTGTGATTGGCAACGGTGTTGTATTAGCTCCTGATGCGTTAATGAAAGAAATGGGTATGCTTGAGAAGCGAGGCGTTCCAGTTCGTGACCGTTTGCTTATCAGCGAAGCTTGTCCACTAATTTTACCATACCATGTTGCATTAGACATCGCGCGTGAAGAAGCTCGTGGCTCTAAAGCGATCGGTACAACTGGTCGTGGTATAGGTCCAGCATATGAAGATAAAGTAGCTCGTCGTGGTTTACGTGTGGGTGATTTATTTAACCCAGAGTTATTTGCTGAGAAATTAAAAGAGATTCTTGAGTATCATAACTTTACATTAGTTAATTATTATAAAGTTGAAGCAATAGACTTCCAAAAAACTTATGATGATGCAATGGCTGTTGCTGGTATCCTTAAAGATATGGTTGTTGATGTTACTGAGTTACTTGATCAAACGCGTTTAGCGGGCGACAGTATCATGTTTGAAGGTGCTCAAGGCACACTTCTAGACATCGACCATGGTACATATCCATATGTAACATCTTCAAATACGACTGCTGGCGGCGTTGCCACTGGTGCTGGTTTTGGTCCATTAAACTTAGATTATGTACTTGGTATTGTTAAAGCTTACACTACACGTGTTGGTTCTGGTCCTTTCCCAACTGAATTATATGATGGTGAAGACAAGCAAGACCCAGTTGGTAAGCATTTAGGTGATGTTGG
>Ga0209396_1002197_pt1 | contig 20717 bp, 12 predicted proteins | sample GOMGulsemesocosm_6_FD_184638 | JGI IMG/M metagenome (GOLD analysis project Ga0209396, IMG submission 184638) | Methane-oxidizing microbial communities from mesocosms in the Gulf of Mexico - GOM8C Gulf of Mexico (SPAdes) (version 2) | ecosystem: Environmental > Aquatic > Marine > Cold seeps...
ATATAAGCTTTTGATTTTACTTAAACATCAAGCACTCGTTATTCAAAGCTAAGGTTAAGTAGAGAATTCATTTACATTGCTGACCGATTAAACTATTTTATTCTCCTATGACTTAAAAAAGACCGTTATTGAGATGAATAAAAGCACAACACTCAAAGCTACTATAATTCCGCTAATACTGGGCGCAGCAAGCCAAACATCACTTGCACAAGAACCCTACCAAGTAAACGAACAAGAAGTAGAGGTAATCGCAATAATAGGTAGTCGTGTTGCTGGTCGTACAGTGGAAGATTTACCCGTTCCCGTGGATATTTTATCAGCTGAAGCTTTATTCAATACTGGGCAAACAGAAGTGGGCAGAATGTTGCAGGCTATTGCTCCTTCGTTTAACTTTTCCAGCTCATCAATTAGTGACGGAACAGATGCTTTGCGCCCTGCGACATTACGCGGTTTAGGCCCAGACCAAACGTTAGTCTTAATTAATGGAAAACGCCGCCATCAAGCAAGCTTAATTCACATTAATACGTCTGTTGGGCGTGGTACTGCTGGCACAGATATGAATGCTATTCCTGCTTCGTCTATAGAACGTATTGAAGTATTACGTGATGGCGCAGCAGCCCAATATGGCTCAGATGCGATTGCCGGTGTGATCAATATTATTCTCAAAAGCCAAAGTGAAGATGGTAGTGTTGCCGTTTCTTATGGGGAGTATATTGAAGGTGATGGAGAAACAACTAACATTGATTTATCAAATGGCTTTGCGCTGGGCAATGACGGTTTTGTTAACACAACTTTAAACATACGTGATAGAGGTTTCACTAATCGAGCAGGCTTACACGGTTCTTGTCAATTCTCAGCTTGTACACCACTTGAAAACGGAAATTATTTATTAGGAGACTCGCGCGAAGCAACCGCAACGCGTGAAACGTTTCGCATCGGTGATGCAAACTCCGATCAAATAGGACTCACTATTAATACTGGCTACAATTTAAATAATGGTGAGTTATATGGCTTTATTACCTATTCGAGCCGCGATAATGAATCTGCCGCTTTTTTTCGCCAAAATGCCAACTTTGATGGTAATGCTCAACTTCAGGATAATGATGCGACAATTCCTGACGGTTTCTTACCTAAAATCAATACTGAAATAAAAGATATTTCATACAACTTCGGATATAAAACTGAGCTAAATGATGACTCATCATTAGATTTATCATACACCTATGGTAAAAACAATATTGATTACACGACAAGTGATACCATTAACTCGTCGTATGCAAACTCACTTATATATACTTCGGCATTAACGGCTGATGAAATTCGACGATCTATTCCACGAGAAGCCTTTGCTTATGGTTTAGAGCTCACCTTACAAACCATTAATATTGATTACACCCACAATTTTGACTGGCTTTATTTAGCCATTGGAGCAGAGTTACGCACAGATGAATTTGGTGTTAAAGCGGGTGATGAATACTCATATCGTGATTATGATACCGATGAATTTGGTAATAACTTATATGCGACTGACCGTGGTGCTGGCACTCAGGGCTTCGGTGGAATAGCGCCGATGCAATCAGTTGATGAATCTCGTGATGTTATGTCATTTTACTTAGATACTGAGGCACAAGCCACTGACGAGCTAATTGTAAGTGCCGCACTACGCTATGATAAGTACGACGGCTTTGGTGATAGCTCTAATTTCAAGCTCGCGGCTAACTGGTCTATTACTCATAATTTTGCTATACGCGGTGCAATAAGTACCGGCTTCAGAGCACCGTCAATGCAACAGCTTTATACTGACAATATCAGTACTCAATTTCAAAGTAATCCGAATGGTGGTGACCAAATTGCGGTACAAGTGGGTACGTTCCGTAATGACAGTATTTTAGCGCAAGCAATTGGTATTCCGAAACTTAAAGAAGAAGAGTCTACTAACTTTAGCCTCGGTTCTGTTGTAAAAATAACAGACGATATAAATTTAACCGTTGATTTCTACTCTATCGATATTGAAGATCGTATTGTACTGAGTAATTCATTAGAGCAAGGATTATCTCAAGCACTTGATACGGCATTAACGTCTTCTGGTGCTGGTGCAGGACAATTCTTTCTAAATGGTGCTGACACCAAAACTACAGGGGTTGATATTATAGCCACCTGGAAAACAGAATTAATGTCTGGCGTGTTAGACCTTACATTTGCGGCTAACTTCACTGAAACGGAAGTTACAGATACTTATACGCCTGCCAATAGTGCGTTAAACGAGATTTCACCTAATGATGTATTTTCACAGCAAGCAATTTCAATTATTGAAGAATGGCAACCTCAAGACCGAGTCAGTTTAAGTAGTTTATATAAAATAGGCGATTTATCAGTAAACCTAGCTTTTAACCGTTACGGTGAATACACAGTTCTTGACGGTGAAAAACAAACCTACGGCGCTAAATTATTAACTGATTTGCGTATCAATTATCAATTTAACGATGAACTTTCATTTAATTTCGGCGGTAATAACATTTTCGATGTATATCCCGATAAAAATGAAATTGGTAATTCCCGTTCAGGAACTATCGAAGACGCAAATGGCAATATTGTAGTTAACAGCCCCGGCGTGTTTACATATTCGCGGCGCTCTGCACCTTTTGGATTTAATGGCGCATATTACTATATCGGCGCTGAATATAGCTTTTAGTGATACCATTTTGATTAATTAAGCGTGCTACTTTTTATAAGGACAAATGAGCAGATAGTTAGTCAATTTGGTATTATTTAGTCACTCTATATAAAATAAAACATGGATGAATCAGGCATTATTTGGCTGCTATGAAATAGCTTAAAACAAGTCTATATCTCCTTCCTCAATAACCGTTGGTTCAACGTCCCCCCTGCTTAACATATCTTCGAAGAAGGTAATTCTATTCCTACCATTATTTTTACTGTGATACAGGGCCTTATCAGCATAATCAACAGAGGTAATATGAAAAGTGCCTCGCTTAAACTCTGCAACGCCTATACTAACCGTGATTTCAATAACATTTGGAAAACGATATTCTTCAACACTTTTTCTAAACCTTTCTAAGATACCAGCACAAGCGTTATCACTTTCAGCGGCTAATAAAATAACGAACTCTTCTCCACCAAAGCGAAATTGAAGATCATTTCGTCTAAAGCTTGAGCGAATAATTTGTGCTAAATGAATTAAAATTTCATCACCATATAAATGTCCAAATCTATCATTTACAAGTTTAAAATGGTCGATATCTACAATAGCTATCCAAAATCTTTCAATTTGCTCAGTGGGTTTTTCACTTAACTGTCTTCTTTCGTTATCTACTTCATCAAAAGGCTCTGGAATGTTTTCAAAAACCTTCGATATTGCTGAATCAAATGTTTTTCTATTGGCAAGCCCTGTTAATTCATCCGTTTGGGATTCATTCAATAATGTAAAAAAATTATTATAGATACTTAATATTCCAGAAAGAATATAGGACAGTACTTTGTCAGCTTTTTCTTTTAAATTAACCACTAAGAATTGCTCACCTTTTCTATCGTGATGTAGCAATAATATTAATATATAGCCTTCATTGGTTTTTAAAGTAAATTCCTCACTTGATGAATCATTCATCTTTTCAAAGGTGTCTTTTAAAACATCGTCAACTTCAACCGTTACATTATTGACAGTGCACTTGCTATTTTCAAAAGTAATTGTCGATATAAACTCACCTTTTTTGTCAGTGTTAATAATTTGAGTTTTTGAACAAACCACCATACTGTTAACACTTTTTAAAAGGCTAAATGCTAATAACTCTTTATCTCTATGAGAAGTAAAGTTAGCTATATGGTCAACAAGCATATTAGATTGATGCATTTATAAGTCTCTTCTTATTTGGCTGTTATAAAAAGTTGATTAATTAAATTAAGCAGAAAGCTTAACTCTCAATGATGAAATAGAGATTAAAATATCTGATCCACAAATATTTAGTATAGTTGATAGATAATTAAAGACTTAATTACTTAGACAAGTTCACCAAAGATAGAGCTTAGATATTTTTTGGGAGTAAGAAGAGTGACCTAACTGACGAAGTTGGAAGTTAAGTGGTAAAATGCATTCAATAAACCAATTTAAACTACATAAAAAGTATACTAAATTGGTTTATTTATTTGGATTTTATCTGTTTTAATTAGAGACTTAAAACCGTTAAAGAATTGAACTATTCTTCGAAATAGGTCCCCCAACCGTCATAATCGACTTTACATTGACTTGCTAATTCGAACATTTTTTTGGTTTCTTCAAAAATAATTTCTTCATCAAGCGGTTGTTCGGTAATAATGTCAAAAGCAAAAACTTTATCGCCATTTTCTAGCTCCGCTTCTTCTGGGTCTTCAATTTCTAAGCCCATTTTAAAAGCAGCAATAGCGGCTTTCTCTAGCACATCAAAATCAGTGCTGGAAAAGTGATGTTCAATCGTATGATGAACCTCTTCGTTAGTGCCATCTTCTATTAGTGCATTAACTAAATTATTTGTATGATCTTGCCATTGTTGTAAATCTTCGTCTTTCATAATTATCTCAATTTTTTAACTTTTAACTTTTTCTATTTTTACTAGCTCGTTTCCAGACTCTTTACTGAGCTCTGTAATTTTTACGAGCATCTTTTTTTGTGCATTATTAGCAACGTCTCTAACACTTTCTTTATCATCAGTATTAAGATATATAGGCTCTAATAATTCAATAATCAATTTGCCATTGTTCCAACGGCCTAACTTTATTTTTTCATGACAATTACTGACACATACAGGAATAATAGGCACATTCGCTTGTTGTGCGGTTCGAAATGCTCCGGTTTTAAACGGCAATAAACCTTTACCATTACTTCTAGTTCCTTCAGGAAATAGCCACACAGACAATTTTTTGTCTGTGATCTTTTTTGCGGTTAAAGCGATAGTATTCATTGCTTTACTAGAATTCACACGATCAATTAGAATGTTCCCTGTTAACCAATACATTTGACCGAAAAAAGGGATCCACTTTAAACTTTTTTTGCCAACACTTACCGTACCAGGTTGAACAGCAGCGCTAACAGTAAAAAGATCGTAACTGTTTTGATGGTTACAAATATAAACAGCCGGACCTATATTTTTGACACTGTCAGGTATTCTTACTTCAATTTCAAGACCTAGAAGTGTAGATACTTTGCTCAAATAATGAGAGGTATGGAAAACATTATTACGATGACGTGGGCGCAAAATACTATAAATACAAGCGACACAACAAATAAAGACTAAAGCAAGTGTCATTAAAATAAAGCGAATTACAGCTAACAAATTTATATCCTAATTATTATATATCGGCGCAGTATACCTCTATAGCTACTCGACTACAAAAGCACTTTTCATTAACATAAAAAAACGTTTATTAAAATGAAGCTACGGTGCAGAACATTAATGCATTTGAAGAAAAGTTTGTCACGATTAAATTATCCGCAATTTTAACACTAAATGAATTTGTTGATTCAAACCCGAACTATGTCGTTTGTATGTATCTAACGTGCTATTTGAATTTCTCTGTATTTCATATACAGCACTTTTAAACGCTCGTACTCAAATGCAGACCCCGATGCATAATATCTAAATGGTAAATTAGCACGCGCATCAATACTGCGGAGTATTGAGAAAAGCTTTTCATCTTTTCCTCTCAAACCTAGTTCATAAGCTGCGGTTTGAAATGCAAACATATCGATAGCAGAACCGCTAACATCTCGTAAAGATGAAGGCCCTAATAGTGGCAAAACTAAGTAAGGTCCAGAATCAAGCCCCCACACTCCCAATGTTTGCCCAAAGTCTTCATTTTGCTCGTCTAAGCCAATAGGGGTTGCTACATCAAAGAACCCAAAGACACCCACTGTAGAATTGACAGCAAAGCGAGCAAGAGTTTCAATAGCTACGCTCGGTTTAGCTTGTAAAATAGAGTTAATAAAAACGGGGAACTCTCCAATGTTACTAAAAAAGTTGCTTATGCCCTTTTCAACAATGTTTGGTGTTACCGCTTTATAAGCAGCAACAATCGGTAATAGCACATGTTCATCCGCTTTTGCATTAAAGTAATACATACGGCGATTAAATCCTTCCCAGGGATCGTTATATTGGTTACTAAGTGCTTTATTTTCATAACCGGGAGAAAGTATCACTCGAGGCGTTTCTACATTTTTCTCTAATTGAGGAACAGATGAGCATGATGAAAGTAACGTAACAAATATTAAAGTCACGATTGGTGCTAATAACTTATTTTTCGATATCATTAGTTGTTCCTTCGAATTGGCTATTCATGTAATCAACAAAGCTTACTCGGTCCATGTTGCCGCAGTGGCCACCACGAGCAAATATTTTTGCTCTTGAACCAAAAACATCTTGTAAGTATTCAACCTCACCATCTGCCAATATAATATCGTCAGCATTGGTGACTAAACTTATTTTGTCTGAATGTCGTAAATAGGCATCGATATTTTTCAAGCCAAGCCTCGCAATGAGCTCTTCTCGGGTTAAACTCTCATCAATTTTTTGTTGCCAAGGTACGATCACTTTTTCAAAATACTCTCCAAAAGTAGTAACATGTGCTCGATGCATAGAGTCGGTAATACTTTCAAATTTGTTGATATGATGATTTTTATAAATGAGGCCCCCCACGTTATAGCTAACATCTAATGCAAACAACATATCTGAGGAAGACATTCTAAACGAAGCACCAATTAAAAGTTTTAACTCCTCTTCAGATAAGTTAGCCTCTTTAAATAGCGCATATATAGAACTTTGAGAAAATGAAGATGACGCCTGATTGGCATAGCTATTAGCAAATCCCGTAAATATATCATCAATCATTGCTGTGGCTGCATCTGGCCCACTTTCTTTCAAGTCTAAATAGCTATCAAGAATATTGACTGAATTATATAAACTTACCGGAGGATTAATCAAAACGACTTTTTCAAAATCGAAGACTTTCTCACTTTCATCTAATTTAGCAAGGTAAGCAGAGTGTGCACCTCCTAAACTATACCCGGTTAATGAAAATGTTGTTGCCGCTACATTATCTTCAGTAACGACTTGCCGATGAACTTTCTGCATTATTTCATAGAGATTTTTAGCATCTTGTGCCAATACCCCCGGAAAATCTGTGGTCGAATCTAAGTTAATTATAAAATTAGAATAGGTAGGCGAAGAAAGTGAAATGACATGATAGCCTTGCTGGAACAATGTTTTTTGTAAGCTGATCATCTTTGCACTTTGATAGCTTGCTCCTGTTCCTGCAATAACAAAAATCAATGGGGCTTCTTCTTCCTGCTTTACCAGAGAATATTTCATTTTGTTGCTATACCAAAAAATATCAGGGATAGAAGCTACATCACGTAACTCAATTGTTTTTTCAATCACCGGGATTTCTTCTGGTAACACGGCAGCAGCAACTTGACAATATCCAGTGACGGTTGCTTGATATCGAGTATATTCAAGATCACAAGTATATGGTTTTACGGCAATTTCATTTGGGTTATTAGAACTACATGCTGCTAGAAGCATCACTATACCCGTAGTCATTGGAAATGCGTGATTTTTAACATGTTTAAAAATTTTATTTACAAGGCGCATGATTGATTTCTACAAGGATGTTGATTATTAGAGCAACGCAGGAGCAGTTACCGAGTAATAGCTCGCTATTACGATTGAATGAAACGAAGTAGATGAGCATTTAAAACGAATAAAAAAACGCAGTTTGAATGATTGTGGGTGTTTACATATGCTTATAAATCGCACTGCCTTTCCTTGTTTGTTTGTTTGTCATCATCATTATATATAATTATAACTGACTATTTATCAGGGTCCTATAAACAAAGCGATGTGCCTTAAGCAACATAGAGCCTAAAAATGAACCAGAAGATAGCTTAATCGGATTTTTAATAAGTGTCATTATTCGAAAAAGTATTAGCATTATCTTCTTTTGAGTTACCCCTTTAATTCTTAGATATATCAAATAATAAGCTAAAAAAGTAACTTTTCAGTTAAAAAAAGCTACTTTTTTTCAATCTTTGCCTATAGTTAAAATGAAGCAAAAGTTAATTAAAATGATAAAAGCACGAATCCTCAGGAATAGGTAATTTAATGAAAATACGTACAAAATCGATGCTATCACTGATATTGACCTTAAGTATACTGTCCAACGCACAAGCATATAACAAAGAAGATGATCCCAAGAAACCCATTGATAGCTCTTGGATTAACGATTGGGGTGACTCCGCATTAATATTCAACACATTAGATAAAGATTATGATTTAGAAGCTTTAGGTTTTCCTATTTCAACCGAGACTCTAAATTCATTCAGTGCACCATTATTGAATAAGCCTGAAACACATAAAATATCTATCAAGTTTGATAATAAAGCCTTTAGTGCTCAAAGTGGTTTTTCAAACAATGCTGTTAATCAAGTTAATAAGCACGCATTTTTTATTCAAGGAAGCTACGCAGTCCTTCAACAAGAAAAATTCACTCTGTTATTAACTGCAAAAATTGAATCGTTAAATGAGCATTCTATTTATCAATTTTACAGTAATGACTTTGTATCTCATGATACATCAGCAACCAAAGTGAATGCTTCAAAATCTTATGCTCGATTTGGCATTTTAGGGCAGTATTCAATCAATAATAATTGGTACTTAACCGGAGGGTTAACATCAACAACCCTTGATGACTCACCGAATAAGCAAGTTGTTTACAGTATGCCAAAAGAGCAAGTTGCACTTTTTGGTACAACCTATACTTTTTAGTAATACCAGTTCGTAAAGATGTGACCAGCCGCTACTCAGGAAAAAATAAGAAGAGCAAGGGTAAGCAAAAATTTTTGCGATTCGTCACTCGTTGCCATCCATAGCACCATGACATACCGTTCATCCTAAACATAAAACACCATCAACATAGTTGACAGCGCTTTTTAATGAATCTTGTTTTTAATTGGTTATTTCAAGTAATTAAAACAGGTTTTCATCTAGATCAAACAAAGTATCACAACCGGCTTTAATTGAAGCAATTAATGATAAGCGACGAGGTAATAGGCGTGCAAAATAATAACGCGCCGTTTTTATTTTACTTTGATAGAATTCGTCACTAGAGTTTTCTTGTGCTAAAGCTGATTCCGCCATTTTAGCCCAAACAAATGCCATTGCGGTGTAACCAAATACGTGTAAATAGTCATTGGCTGATGTTCCTAGCTCTTCAATATTACCTTGAGCTGCCATAAGCACATGTTTTGTTAATTCTGCTAAATCGTTATTCGCAGCTTTTAATGGCTCGATAAACTCTTGCATGTTATTAGTTGATGTTTGAGCAATGTAAGTATTCACTTCTTCAATAAACACCTGCATTAATTCACCTTTACTAGCCGCTACTTTTCTTGCTAATAAGTCCATCGCTTGAATGCCATTAGTGCCTTCATAGATTTGTGCAATACGTGCATCACGAACAAGTTGTTCTTGTCCCCATTCACGAATATAACCATGACCACCGAATATTTGTTGACCCGCTACGGTATTATCAAAACCTAAGTCAGTAAAAAAGGCTTTCGCTAAAGGTGTCATTAATGTAGATAAACTCTCCCCCTTAGTTTTTGCTTCTCCTTCACCGTAAGTTGCCATATCTAGTGTCATTGATATATAAGTAGATAGTGCTCGCGAGCCTTCAGTTAACGCTTTCATGTTTAGCAACATGCGACGAACATCACCATGAACAATTATAGGGTCAGCTGACTTTTCAGGATATTTAGCTCCAGAGAGTGAGCGACCTTGCAAGCGCTCTTTTGCATATTCTAAAGCATTTTGATAAGAACGTTCAGCTGCACTAATGCCTTGAATACCAACACCAATACGCTCAAAGTTCATCATGGTGAACATGCAAGCCAAGCCTTTATTTTCTTCGCCGACTAAGTATCCTTTTGAACCATCAAAATTCATTACACAAGTTGCAGAAGCGTGAATACCCATTTTATGCTCAATTGAACCACAGCTAACATTATTGAATTCACCTAATGATTCATCGTCATTAACTTGGTATTTAGGAACAATAAAGAGTGATATTCCTCTTGGACCAGCTGGTGCACCTGGTAACTTGGCAAGTACTAAGTGAATAATATTTTCGCTTAAGTCGTGCTCACCGGCAGTGATAAATATTTTAGTGCCGGTAACAGCGAAACTACCATCTTCTTGAGGCACAGCTTTAGTATGTATTAACCCTAAGTCGGTACCTGAATGAGGTTCAGTTAAACACATGCTTGCCATCCAATCTCCGGCGTACATGCGAGTTAAATAACGTTCTTTTAATGCATTAGTGGCATGCTTAGCAATTGATAACCCAGCCCCGGCAGTTAATCCTGGGTAGAGAGAGAAAGCAATGTCCGCAGAGCAAAGCATTTCTTCATGTAATGCCGTGATCACTTTTGGCATGCCCATACCGCCAAATTCAGGATCTCCACCTAAACCTGACCAACCACCTTCAGCATACGTTCTGAAAGCTTCTTTATAACCCGGAGCGGTAGTTACCTGTCCGTCTTTGAAACTTACACCAACTTCATCACCTTGGCGTGAAAGAGGTGCAATTTCTTGCTCTGCTATTTTTGCACACTCTTGTAAAATGGCTTGTGCGGTTTCGCGATCAACATGTTCTGCTAAGTTAGGCATTGACTGCCACATTGCTTCCATAGAAAAAACATCGTATAACAAAAAATTCATATCTTTTAATGGTGCTTGATAGTCAGCCAAGGTATTCCCCTAATTTTTTAGTGTTATACCAATTGCACTAATTACGTATTCATTTTCAAATGATCTAATTATCCAATAACTTCATTGCTTTTAATGCCAATAGACTACTATTGGTCAATCAAGCGCTAATTTTGAATATTTGTTCACATTGAATTTTGTAACCTAATTAATCAAATGGTATTGCGTCAAATAACATTGTAATTTAATTTTTGAAACAATCATTTCAAACATGCGTTTGAATATAGCAAAATCTACTTAAAAGTAAAGAGTAGACAATTAAATATTCAGTCATGCCTTTGCTATTGGTATGAAAAGTAAAAGTGCGCTACTGTTAGATTAGTTGATATTTTTACTAGTGGTTTGATAATTCTCGATGACTCGCCATATTTTATATAAATTTTTTTGTATTACTCTTTCCCTTTTAGCTTCCTCTTTGGCTTTTGCTGACCAACTTGCCTTTTCAAAAAAAGAAAATGGTGACAACTATCAATTTAATTATCAATGGCTTGATCAACAAGGTGGTACCCAAAGCATTTCATTTCTACTGTCTAAGCGAGCCATGTTTGATCGCTTCAGAAATTTCAAAACGTTTAAGCCTGCAATGGCACAATCAGCTATTAATAATTCACTGCAAAGAAAATTACGCGCAGAGCCAATTAAAGGGGTAATTATTGATTTCAATAAGAATTCAAATAACGGTGAAATAAGCATAAAAGGTAGAGATAACCGAACTGTAAATGCCGCTTACAGTAAAATACATCAATTAAAGCAAGAGCTAAGCGATGAATATTTAGCGGACAATTATTATCAACAATTTATAACTCATGATCAAATTAACGCAATAAAGCCAGATCATGCTCAATTTGCAACTATTTCAAGCGTTGATTTAAAGCCAATAAAACCTTTTATCCTTGAAAAGTTTTCAATAAAAAATATTCGAAAAATAACGAACTATGTTTTGGGGTTTGTGCAAAGCATTCCGTACTCTACTTTAGAGTCGAGAGTAACCGCTTCTGGTGCAGGTTTTAGCCCGCCATTGAAGCTATTATGGGAAAACCAAGGAGATTGCGACAGTAAAGTTACGCTAACAGCTGCAATTTTACGCACCTTAATGCCACGGATAAAAATGATCTTAGTTTTTATTGATAATCACGCCTTAATAGGGATTGAGATCCCCGTACAAGCCGACGATCAAACGATCACGATCGATAATATATCCTATGTGCTAGCAGAGCCGACAGGGCCCAGACTTCTAAATTTAGGTGAAATAGCCCAAGAATCAGAATTAGCAGTAGGAAATGGACATTACTCGGCTGAATTGTTCCATGCAACAGCCAAACGCCCATCAAAAACTCTCGTTGAAAACACAGAGCAAAAAGAGGTTGAAAATCAGTAATAACAAACAATAGAGGTTAATACTGATAATGCCCATAGAAAGAAACTATCTTAGTACATCCAAAATACTAGAAAGTAATAATTCTCCATTAACCGGCTTTGCTATGTGCTTATTCATACCTGCCTCATAGCTTCTATCTTTGTCTTCTTGTCGAGCATGCGCGGTCATTGCAATGATGGGTAAGTTAGCAAATTTTAGTTGTTGACGAATCTTTCTAGTTGCGGTTAATCCGTCCATAACCGGCATTTGAATATCCATAAGCACAACTTCAATTGTTTGTTTATTACTCGCCAATATTGCCAGTGCTTTTTCACCATTTTCAGCAATAATGACATTTGCTTGCATAGTTTTTAATAGTTCTTTTGCGACGAGCTGATTTACTAGGTTATCTTCAACCAATAAGATATTAACGCCTTTCAAATTATCAATTTTATCAGGTCTAGTGTCTAGACTGATTAATCCACCACTAGATTCTTCAATATTTGCGACTTCAAGACTAAGTTCTTTAGTTTTTACCGCGGCAAATAGTTTACTGATAAAACCTCGATAGAGGGGTTTTTCAAGTAGTAGATAAGGAAGCTTCAATGTCTCGATACGTTCAATTACTTCACTCGAAATCCCTTTTGCCATAGGATGACAAATTGTTAATAACACTTGGTTATCAAGGCAGCTTTGATATATTTCTTCATATTTTTCATTGAGAGTTTCTTCATCAATAATGAAGGCAACTCTTTCATTATTTTTGTACTTCTCGAGATCAGACAGCTGAGTAATTTTAACGTGATCTATCTGATGTGCTGGTAACTGTTTTATTAACGACTCTGGCAGTACTTGAGACAAACTACACAAAGTGAGAGCTGCATTGTCTTTTAATAAGTTATCTATCGGAACACTAAAAGGTAGAACAAAACTAAATGTAGTACCTTTACCTAATTCACTTTTCAATGAAATATCACCCGCCAGTAGGTTCACAATTTGCTGACAAATTGACAAGCCTAATCCTGAACCGCCATATTCACGAGTCATTGATTCATCCGCTTGTCGGAATGCTTCAAATAAATGTCCCTGTTTATCTTGAGCAATACCTATACCAGTATCTGCTACGGTAAATCGCACAAAAACAGGTGAATCATCACTGGTATTTTCTGAATAATATTCAGCTTTATCAACCCTAGTCACTAAGATTGAAATTTCACCTTCATGGGTGAATTTCAATGCATTATTAACTAAATTTGTTAATACTTGCACTAGCCTCATATCATCGGTCAAAACGATATCAGGTACATCAGAGTCTATATTTATTTTCAGAGATAATTGTTTCTCACCGATCATAACAATATTTAGCTTAACCGCTTGGTCAACCATATGATCAATACTCACGGGTATTTTTATAATAGACATATTTCCAGATTCAATTTTAGCTAAATCGAGTACATCATCAACCAAATGGAGTAATGACACTGAAGCCACTTCAGCGTTTAATAAATGTTGCTTTTGTTCATTAGTCAAACGTGTTCTTGCTAATAAAAATAACATGCCTTTAATTGCGTTAATGGGCGTACGAATTTCATGACTCATATTAGCTAAAAACTGATTCTTCGCTTGGTTAGCATGCTCAGCTTGATTTTTTGCTTGCTCTAAAGCAACATTTGCCAAATATTGCGCAGTGACATCTCGAACTAAATTAATAGTACCTACAACCTCAGCCGTTTGACTATATAACTGAGTACTAAAAACTTCATAAGTATTCGTTGGCGTTGCAACGACTTGCTCTAATCCTTGATCAGTCGGACGAGTTAATGACGCTTGTGACATTGAGACTAATGATTTACCTAATTCATTACTGATCACTACATCACTACACTTGCCAATTATATCAATTGTTCCCGCTTGAACAAAAGTTTCAAATGCTTTGTTAAAACCAATCATTTTCCCGTCTAAATCATTGAAAATAATGTAATCAGGGATAGCATCCATTACCGAACGTAATAATGCATAGTCACGTTGATGCTGCTCACTTTTCAAACGTAGCGCTTGAGTTTTTTCATTAACTCGAGTATCAAGAATAATATTTTGATCTTTCAATTGCTGTAATAGTGTACGGTTTTGCCCAAAAATATCTTCAACAATTTTAAACCAGTGTAACCAGTCTTCAGATGGCTTTACTTTACCAGGATCACCTTGAGAGCAATGTTCAATATGATTGATAAATTCTTTAGTAGGCTTCATAAAAGTCTTGCGCGTTACTAAATAAATTATACTCATTAATGAGAATAACCCTATAAATAACAAAATAAACATCACGATAAACCGGTTTAAAATAGGAGCAGTAAAATCTTGGTAAGGTTGATACTTTAGTAAAATCCAACCATTGATAGGTAATTGATATTTTTGAATAAGCCATGAATCGGTTTGATGGCGATCAGGAAATTGACTGATACTCTTATAGGAATAACCCGCTAATTGCTTTGGTGCTATGTCTTGCCAAGTAAGTTTCGTGGTCAACGCTTTGTCAGTAGCCGTTTTATGAATAAGTACATTACTTTTTTCATCAATAAGAACTAAGCCATGATTGGCGTTTTCAATATCTGGCAGTCCTTTGCTCAAACTTGATAAATTAAAGTCCATTAATACCGCACCTGCCAATGTTTTATTGCGATAGACGGCAGTACCTAATGTAGAATTCAACCCTTTCCCTGCTGAGTCTAAATAAGGAGGCGACCAAAAGAAATTGTTATCTCCTGGAATCAAAGATTTAATACTATTGATATTGTTATTATTTAAGTTATGTTCAGAAAAACGCCAGCTATCACGTCCTATCCAGGGATAAAGACTAACAAACTGATTTAAAGAGACATAATAAAACCAATTAGATTCTTTAATAGAATTTTTGGCAATAATAAAAGCAGGTGTTAACGCATTGGCCATCGCTAATTCTTGCCTTTGCAATTCGCTAAAGCTTGCAACCTGACCTACTCCTGTAATACTCCCTCGATAATGTTTACGATGTGCGAATGAATCTCGGGTATTTTTCTTTAAATAGAACTCATTGCCATCTTGTTCAAGGGGTGGAGTTGTTGCAAGTAGTTCCTCAGGAAAAGAAAGGTGATAATTAGCAAACATTTTTATACCAGCAATGCTTTTCAAGCCTAAAATAAGGGTATTTTCTAACTGTTTTGCTTGTGTATTAAGCGTATGTAGTTCTTGAGATTGGTAGGAGTCTAGCTCGGAAAAATATCGGTAAGAAGCTATCGAAACGGCAATTAATGTTATAACAATAAAAACAGCTAAAACAGAACGATTGTACCGACTAAATACTTGTTCTTTAGAAGACTTATCAAACACTACTACACCTTAGATTTATGCTTATCATTTTTATTCTTATTCTTTTCGGTTAACGCATCTTACTGAATATATGCGTTGATAACTAGTCTGTAGACTAATGCCTTTGCTACAAAAGGCTAAAAAAAAGGCTCAAAAAATGAGCCTTATTAAATCTAACCACAAGAGGTCGCTGTTCTATAGGTTTTCTTCCGCAAAGGATGCCAAACGACTCCTGACAACGCCATTCAAATTAATCGTCGAGCTACCAGGAAAGTCTTTAAAACGCTCAACAATATACGTCAACCCAGAAGTAACCGCAGTTAAGTAATTACTATCAATTTGTGCGAGATTTCCCGAGCAAACGAGCTTAGTTCCCTCACCACAACGGGTAATAATAGTTTTTAGCTGCGACGCCGTTAAGTTTTGACATTCATCGAGTAATACTAAGGAATTTTGAATACTCCGACCACGCATGAAATTAACACTCTTAAATTGAATATTGGCTTTTTCCATTATGTAATCAAGACTGCCATTCATATTTTCATCTTGTTTATGTAACACCTCTAATGAGTCGGTAATAGCCGCTAACCAAGGCGCCATTTTCTCTTCTTCTGTACCGGGCAAGAAACCAATAGATTCAGCAATTTCAGGTGTGCTACGCGTTACAATAACTTTATCGTAGAGGCCACGTTCTATTACTTGCTCAAGTGCTGAAGCTAACGCGAGCAACGTCTTACCACAACCCGCTGGGCCCGTTAAAATAACTAGATCAATGGTGGGGTCAAGTAACGCATCCATTGCCATACCTTGGTAAATGTTTTTTGGGTGTATGCCCCATGCCTGCTTCGCCATTAAACGCTCTTGGCTCAAGTCCAATACTGCTAGTTTTTCATCATCAAAACCAATGATTTTGCCAGCAAAGTGTTCACTTTCATCAATTAGATATTCATTCATGTAAGTATTAGGTAAAACATCACGTTTAATATAATGAGTGGTATTTCGACCTTCTGTTTCACTTTCACATTCACTCACATGCTGCCAAAAGTCGCCTTCAAACTGATGAAAACCTTTCGTTAAAAATTTAATGTCATCAATAAGTTGATCCGTACGGTAGTCTTCAACAAAGGCTAAGCCTGCTCCTTTAGCTTTTAAACGCATATTAATGTCTTTAGTCACCAGTACAACTTTGGTGGGAGCCTTTTTATCCTGTATATATAAGGCAGCGTTAATAATACGATTGTCATTTTCATTAAAAGATAAACAACCGGCTTTTTGCTCTAAAGTGTAATCGTTAAAAATTGATAAGCAGCCACTTGGGTGTTCATCGTCATTTTGAGGTAATTTAACGCCTGCCAGTACTTCTTCGGGGCTAGCATCAACGAGGGTGTCTTCAAGAGCACGAATGGCAACACGAGCATCTCTACTCACATCTTTACGGCGATCTTTAATTGAGTCGAGTTCTTCAAGCACGGTCATGGGAACGACGACGTCATGCTCTTTAAAAGAGAGAAAAGCGAAAGGTTCGTGTAATAATATATTTGTGTCTAATACGTAAATAATTTTTTCTTCATTCATACAAAGATCTCCGACCTAAGTTAACGGACACAGATGAAACGTTAAATAAGCATAGACTTAATCACGTAGTATTCAACTGCTGACTAAAAACCAAATACAGTAACCATCACCTCATTATTTGAATGATAACTCCACTTTGCCTGCTAGATTTAATACTGGCATGCCACTTTTTAAGATTATTTATCTTAAGACAAACTTTATTAAAACCTTTTGTAAATTCTCTGTTTTTTTTGATGATCATAACTATGATTAACGTTATTATAGCGCACTTTTTTAATGCCTGAATGGGCGAGTCTGTTGCACTGACTTGTAAAGTCGTGCAAGTGTTTATATTTTGGAGTTTTTATATGGTTTTTCACCCTGGTCAACGATGGATAAGTGACGGAGAGTCGGATCAAGGATTAGGCACGGTAATGACAGTTGAACACCGTTTTGTTTCTATTGTATTTACCGCTACGGGCGAGACTCGTCAATATGCCATAGCTAATGCGCCATTAACCCGTGTAATTTTCAACCAAGGCGATAATATTCCAAGTCATGAAGGTTGGATGTTAACTGTTGAGAATGTTGAAGAAATAGATAACTTGCTGACTTATCACGGCAAGCGCCAAGATACAGGTGAAGAAACGTCCATAAAAGAAGTGATGATTGACCACTTTATCAAATTTAATAAACCTCATGATCGCTTACTCAATGGTCAAGTTGACCGTCTCGACTGGTTTCGTTTACGTAAAGACAGCTTGAAACATCAACATACTCAGCAACAATCTCCGTTAATGGGTTTAAGTGGTGGCAGAGTCAGTTTAATTCCTCATCAACTCTATATTGCGGAAGAAGTAGGTTGTCGATTTGCACCTCGTGTATTGCTAGCCGATGAAGTAGGTTTAGGAAAAACCATTGAAGCAGGTTTAATTATTCATCAGCAATTGGTAACGGGCCGAGCACAACGTATTCTTATTATTGTGCCTGAATCGTTAATGCACCAATGGCTCGTAGAAATGTTGCGCCGTTTTAATTTACATTTTAGTATTTTTGACAGTGAACGATGTCAGGAAATTAAAAACTCCGGTGAACAAGAGAACCCTTTCAGCTCTGAACAACTGGTGTTAGTGAATTTAGATTTTGTCACACAAAACCCAGAATGGTATGAAGATCTTATTGCGGAAGATTGGGATTTAATGGTTGTTGATGAAGCACATCACTTAAATTGGCATCAAGACAACCCAAGTATCGAATATTTATGTATTGAGCAATTAGCTCAAAACATCCCAGGGGTTTTATTATTAACGGCAACCCCCGATCAACTCGGTCATGAAAGCCATTTTGCCCGTTTGCGCTTACTCGACCCAGACCGCTTTTTTGATTATAAAAAATTCACTGAAGAAGAAAGCCACTATACAGAAGTTGCCAATGCCGCCAATGCTTTAGTTGCTAAAGATGTTTTAACAACAGAACAACAAACAACGCTGACTGAGCTATTAAAAGAAACAGACATAAGCCAGCATTTAGAAAATATCAACCTAACAGCTAAAAGCGAAGCCGAATCTGTTAAACAAGACTCATCACGTGAGCAAGTACTTACACAATTGCTTGACCGCCATGGCACCGGACGAATTCTTTTTAGAAACAGCAGAAACACCATAAAAGGCTTTCCTGAGCGTGAATTACATTCTACTCCTTTAGCCTTGCCTGAAGCTTACCAAGAACAAATGAATGATTTTTTACTGTCTGACAGTAGCGATAATTTAAAAGTAACAGCACAAGCCAAACATATTTTTACTCCTGAAATAATGTTTGCATTGAATAGCCATGAGAATTGGACCGATATTGATCCCCGTGTTGACTACTTAATTGAGCTACTACAAACACTGAAGAAAGAAAAACTACTGGTTATTTGTGCACATGCACAAACAGCCATAGATTTGGAAGCGGCATTACGAGTAAAAGCGGGAATTCGAGCCGCTGTTTTTCATGAAGGTTTAAGCATTTTTGAGCGAGACAAAGCTGCAGCTTATTTTGCACAAGACGAAGACAGCGCCCAATGTTTGCTTTGTTCTGAAATTGGCAGTGAAGGCCGAAACTTTCAATTTGCTCATCACTTAGTGTTATTTGATTTACCTAAAAACCCAGATCTTTTAGAACAACGCATTGGCCGCTTAGACCGTATCGGGCAAACACAAACCATACGATTACATGTGCCATATTTTACCGACTCACCACAAGGTTTGCTATTTAACTGGTACCAAAACGGATTAAATGCCTTTGAACATACCTGTATTACCGGCCGTGCTGTTTTTGAATGCTTTGGTGAACAACTCTTTGATTTAGCTTTAACAGCACAATGGCAATCTACTTCCGCTGAAAAATTAATAGACGACAGCCATAGTAAGCATTTAACCCTTAAAGCCGATTTAGAGTCAGGGCGAGATAAGTTATTAGAGTTACGCTCTTCTGGCCAAGGTCGCTCTCATGAATTAGTTAAAGAGATTTCAGCGCTAGATGAACAAATTGAATTACCGCAGTTTATGTTTCAAGTGCTTGATGTCTTTGGTATTACCCAAGATGACAAGTCAGACAATGCCATAGCTCTACAACCGAGTGAACACATGCTGTGTGGTAACTTTCCATGTTTACCAGATGATGGAACAACCATTACTTTTAATCGAGATACGGCACTAGCTTGTGAAGATTATCACTTATTAACGTGGGACCATCCTATGGTTCGCGGTGCTATGGATTTAGTGCTTAGCGATCAAACCGGTAATTCCAGCATAGGCTTATTGAAAAACCCGGCATTACCTGCAGGAACATTTTTCTTAGAATGTATTTTTACTATAGAAGCGACAGCCCCAAGTAATTTGCAGCTAGGTCGTTATTTACCAACAACACCGATTCGTGTTCTGGTTGACAAAAATGGCAATGATTTAGCCGATAAAGTCAGTGAATCTGTGCTTGACCAACAACTTGCTCCTGTGAAAAAACAAGTAGCCTTACAATTAGTGAAAGCGTTGAAAGATCAAGTATCACCATTAGTCACTAAAGCTGAAGCACATGCGCAGCCGCAAGTACTTAATATTCAAGAAAAGGCACTTGCAAACATGCATAAAGCCTTAGATGAAGAATTTAATCGCTTAACCGCGCTAAAAACAATTAACCCAAGTGTTCGCCAACAAGAGTTAGACTTTATCAAAGTTCAGCAAAATGAATTAAGTCACTACATTGACAAAGCGCAGTTAAAGTTTGAAGCCATACGTTTAATTGTTGTGAGCAACTAATCATGGCAATCGAACAAGAACAACAACAAAAAGTTGTGCCAATGGCGCCAAACCCTGAATTTGTTTATTGCCCTCCTATGTCACCTTATCTTGATATTATTTATCAAGATAACGATATTGTTGTGCTTAACAAGCAAAGTGGCCTACTTTCCGTTTCAGGTCGTTTACCCGCCCATAAAGATTGTTTGCAAAGTAGAGTTAATAAAGTATTGCCGACAGCAACGGTGGTTCATCGGTTAGATATGGCGACTTCTGGCATATTGATCATGGCACTTCATAAACCTGCCCACGTTGCTATTAGCCGTATGTTTCAACAACGAGAAACTAAAAAAAGCTATATTGCCCGAGTATATG
>Ga0209396_1002198_pt1 | contig 20717 bp, 15 predicted proteins | sample GOMGulsemesocosm_6_FD_184638 | JGI IMG/M metagenome (GOLD analysis project Ga0209396, IMG submission 184638) | Methane-oxidizing microbial communities from mesocosms in the Gulf of Mexico - GOM8C Gulf of Mexico (SPAdes) (version 2) | ecosystem: Environmental > Aquatic > Marine > Cold seeps...
TCTCCGCTAATGAATATCTGCTTGAAGCTGAGGTGGCGGGCTCCTCTAAGCTGATTGGTATAACTATTGAAGATAATGGTTTGAGGAATTTAGATTCATTATTTTTGGTTGAAATAGTACGTGAAGGGCGGTTAATTTCTCCTGTTTGTCCTGACGAAATTATTCAAGGCAAAGATAAACTGATTTTTACTGGTGATATATCTAAAGTTTTAACCTTACAGCAGTTTGACGGCTTAAGTCTGTTTGCTGAAAAAGATGGTCTACTTCGCGATAACCTTACCGAAGTATTGATAAAACCAGACTCAGCAGTCATTGGAAAAAATTTAAAGAAAGCTGGCTTTAGAGCGCGATTTGATGCCGCTGTTGTGGCAATTAGGCGAGAGGGCGCTCAGTTGTCAGGTAAGCTTGGTGACATTAAAATTCAGTCTGGGGATTTTCTAGTATTAGCGGTAGGTAACGATTTTAGTGCACGTACTAACTTATCGAAAAACTTTTATATTCTTTCAGGGCATAAACCTGAAAATATGCTTTCTGGTTGGCGAGACTCTTTGACTGTATTTGGTTTTTTAGCGACTATAGCCACATCTGTCATTATTGAAGTTGCCTTGTTAAAATGTTTAATGTTTTATATTGCCGTGCTAATTCTATCAGGTTGTTTGACGGTCAATGAAGTTAAACGTCGCTTTCCTTTAGAGATTTGGATGGTGGTGCTAGGTGCGTTGACCTTAGCAAAAGCCTTTGAAAATAGTGGCCTTGCAGAATTGCTTGCTCAACAGATTGAGTCGATATTACAAGGGCAGAGTGTTTATTTAACCTTAATAGCTATCTTTGTTATTACCTTATTAATGACAGAAATAGTGACCAACAGCGCTGCTGCTGCATTAGTTTTTCCTATCGCTTATAGTATCGCGATAGGGCTTGGTGTAAGCCCTTTACCCTTTGTAATGGCTGTAGCATTCGGCGCGAGTGGCAGTTTTATTAGCCCGTATGGTTATCAAACCAATATGATGGTTTTTAACGCGGGTAATTACCGGTTAATCGATTTTGTTAAGTTTGGTTTGCCAGTCTCGATAGCTTATTCAATTATAGTGTTATCGATGATACCGACCGTATTTCCATTTTAAGTATTAATCTTCACCCAAAGTCTATCTAGATGGAAGAAGGTACTTAGGTTAAATTTAGGGATATAAGCCGGCATTTCAGGAATTAAGACAGTAATTACCGATCCTGAGTTTTCAGGTTCTCGAACAAAAAGGTTTCAGGATATTTATGAAAACAGATAATACCGTTTGGCATGACCAACAAGTAACTAAAATACAGCGTAGTGAACTTAAAAATCAAAAACCATGTTTACTTTGGTACACAGGTCTTAGTGGTTCAGGGAAATCGACGGTAGCTAATGCTGTTGATGCATTGTTATTTCAGCGTGGTTGCCATACTTATTTACTCGACGGTGATAATGTCCGTCATGGGTTAAATGGCGACTTATCTTTTAGTGATACTGACCGTATTGAAAATATTCGTCGTATAAGTGAAGTGGCAAAGTTATTTATTGACTCTGGCACAATTGTTTCTACAGCCTTTATTTCTCCATTTGCTTCAGACAGACAAATGGCTGCCGACAAGCTTGAGACCGGAGAGTTTATTGAAGTGTTTATTGATACTCCAATTGAAGTTTGTGAACAACGAGATCCAAAAGGGTTATATAAAATGGCTCGCGCAGGTGAAATAAAAGACTTTACCGGTATAAGCTCTGGTTATGATGTACCAGAGTCGCCAGCGATACATGTAAAAACAGCAGAGAAATCAATTCAAGCTTGTGCAGAGCAAATTGTTGAACACCTTATTAAGCAAGGATTCATTTATGCATTATGATGTTTTTAACGGAGATGCTGACGGTATTATTGCTTTGGTGCAATTACGTTTAGCACAGCCGAAAATCAGCACACTAGTTACTGGTGTTAAGCGAGATATTAGCTTGTTAAAACAGGTGCCAGTTGCACAAGCTGAATCTGTTACTGTGTTAGATATTTCGATGGAAAAAAACATTGATGCCCTAGCAAATTTACTGACAAATAATATTGATGTTTTTTATGTTGACCACCATCGTACTGGCGAAGTCCCTAAGAGCGAGAAATTAAGCTCGATAATTAATACAGACGCAAATACCTGCACTAGTTTATTGGTGAATGAACATTTGAAAGGGCAGTATGTTAACTGGGCGATTACCGCGGCTTTTGGTGACAATATGAACCAATCAGCCATCGCTTTAGCTAAGCAACAAAGACTTTCTGAGCAACAACAGACGCAACTAAAAGCGTTAGGTATTTACATTAATTACAATGGTTATGGCCGCACTGTTGATGATTTACATATTGCACCGGCTGAATTATATAAGGCCTGCCTTGCATTTGAAGATCCTTTAGCTTTAATTGATGCCCCTAATTCTATTTTTTCGCAATTAGCCTCAGCTTATGAAGCGGATATGGCGCAAGCAGAATCGGCAGAAGTCTTAGCCGATAATGCTATATGCAAAGTCGTGTTGTTAGCTGATGAAGCATGGTCACGACGTGTCAGCGGTGTTTTCGGTAATGAATTAGCGAATCAGTCGCCTGATAAAGCACATGCAGTGTTGACTTTAAACGCAACGAGTAATTTAAATGATGAAGCAACTTATACAGTAAGTGTGAGAGCACCGCTTAATAACAAGCAGGGGGCTGATAATATTTGCATTCAATTTCCAACTGGCGGAGGACGATCTGGCGCGGCAGGAATAAACCATTTACCGAAAGAAATGCTTGGTAAGTTTATCGAGACAATGTCAGAATATTACCAATAGATGAATTTTTATTTTCATGTATATCAACTTGATATACAGATAGATTTTACAAGGATTAAATAAATGAGCTTATTGATCACCGGCGGTACTGGATATATTGGTAGTCATACCGTTGTTGAGTTACTTAACTTGAATAAAGATATTGTTATTGTTGATAACTTATCTAATTCATCAACATTAGTACTCGACCGCGTTAAAGCTATTACAGGTAAATCTGTCACATTTATTAAAGCCGATATCTGTGATGAAGCTGCGCTTAATGCCATTTTTGAACAACATGACATTCAAGCTGTTGTTCATTTTGCTGGTTTTAAAGCGGTTGGTGAGTCGAATGATATACCATTGTGTTATTATCAAAATAATGTTTCTGGCTCGGTAACTTTATTCCAAGTTATGGCTAAACATGGTGTTAAAAACCTAGTTTTTAGCTCTTCAGCAACGGTATACGGTGAGAATAATCCTGCGCCACTTGATGAAACTATGCCAACTTCAGCGACCAACCCTTATGGTCAAACTAAGTTAATGGTTGAGCATATTTTGTTTGATTTAGCGAGAAGTGATAGCGAATGGTCTATTGCTTGTTTACGTTACTTTAATCCTATTGGCGCGCATGAATCAGGTACTATTGGCGAAAATCCAAACGGGATCCCTAATAATTTATTACCTTATGTTGCACAAGTTGCGGTCGGTCGTTTACCGAAATTACAGGTATTCGGTGATGATTACGACACAGTAGACGGCACTGGTGTCCGCGATTATATTCATGTAGTTGATCTTGCTATTGGCCATGTTAAAGCATTAGAGAGTCTAACAAAAATAGAAGGCTGTAAAGCGATTAATATCGGTACGGGTAATGGTACTTCGGTATTAGATATTGTAAATACTTTTAAAGAAATTAGCGGACAAGCTATACCTTATAATATTGTGCCACGCCGTGCGGGTGATATTGGTACTGTATATGCTAATGCATCTTTGGCAAATACTTTATTAGGCTGGCAAGCAACTCGTGATTTGAATACCATGATCGCGGATACTTGGCGTTGGCAATCTCAAAATCCTAACGGGTTTGAATAGGATATCTTTATTGCGTTAATTCGTTAAATTAATGGTGCTTTAAATATTGCACCCTAACCATTGCAGGTTAAGCTAAAAATCACTAAAGTAGCGGCTTTATACCATTTGGTATTAACCCGCTATTTTTTTATGTTCAGGACGAACCCATTGCAAACATAAGGACATGCAAGAACAAAGGTATAAATTACTAGATTATGCACGCTGTACACAAACTTCATCATTACCGAATGAGCCTTAGCACAACAACTTACAAATCACGTGGTCAACGAGTTGTGCGTTGCGATCTATGCCGCTTAGCGAAAGTACATTGTATTTGCGAATATTCACCTAAAGCGCAAAGTAATGCCGGTTTTCTCTTGTTAATGTATGATACCGAAGTACTAAAACCCAGCAATACTGGAAAGCTCATTGCTGATATTGTGCCAGACACTTATGCTTTTTTATGGTCCCGTACTCAAGAAAACCCTGAAATGTTAGCCATTTTAAATGATCCTAAGTGGCAGCCTTATGTGGTTTTTCCTCAGCAGTATGCTCAGCCAGAACGTGAAGTATTTTGTAATAAAATGACGGTCCCTTCAGGTAAACGACCATTATTCATTATGCTTGATGGCTGCTGGCGAGAAGCGAAGAAAATGTTTCGTAAAAGCCCTTACTTGAATCAATTCCCGATAGCAGCTTTTGATCCTCATTTACTTGATGAGACCGCCAGTACATCGCGTTATCAAATTAGAGTGGCCGAAGAGAACTATCAATTTGCAACAGCAGAAGTTGCTGCAAGAATTCTCGCCATGGCAAAAGAGCCGGTAAACGCACAGTTGCTTGATCAATGGTTTGATGTTTTTAGCTATCAATATCAAAAAAGTGTTTGTCAGGCAAACCGTGGCGATCCTGAAGCATTAGATAAATATATTAGTTTTACTGAGCAGAACAACATCCCTTTAAAAGGCTGAACTGTTTGGCTTAAATTTATAACCAACCTTTTTGTTGCGCTATTCTTGCTGCATCAATACGGTTGGTGGCATTTAATTTAGCTATGCACTCAGACAAATAATTACGAATCGTTCCTTCAGATAAAAATAATAATTCAGCGATATCGTGCGTTGTTTTACCTTCGCTCGCTAACTTTAATGCTTTTCGTTCTTTATCTGACAATGGGTCGACATCATCAAATGCGGCAATAGCTAACTCTGGATCGATCACTTTCTTGCCTAACATTACTTTACGCAGCGCTGCGGCTAGTTCGTCTGAAGGAGTATCTTTGAGTAAAAATCCTCTAACACCTATCGTTAATGCCCGTTTTATATAACCCGCACGGCCAAATGTGGTTATAACCACCGTTTTTATCTTTGGGTGTTTTTTTGCTGTGACTTGAGCCAGCTCTAAACCACTCATTAACGGCATTTCAATATCTGTAAGTAAAATATCTGCATTGCAGTTTTCTAGCAGCTTTTCTGCTTTTACGCCATTTTCTGCTTCACCAATAATTTCAATATCGGCTTCTAAGTTTAATAGAGCCGTAAGCGCACCACGAATAAGTGCTTGATCTTCCGCTATTATAACTTTAATTTTTTTATTGAAAGCTTCATTTTTCACTGATGAATACCTCGGTTGGCAAGTTGATATTTAATTCAAAACCTTGCTCTGTATTTATGGAAAACTTTCCTTTTAGTTCACTTACTCTCTCTATTATTCCTTTTAAACCATTACTAAATGTCGGCTCTTCATCTTGTGCGGAATAATGCGAACCGTTGTCAAAGATTGTTAAAAGTAGAGCGTCTTTGTTTTTTTGAGTTTTCACTATAACGTGGTCACCATTGCTATGGCGAAGAATATTGGTGATGGCTTCTTTTAATATTAGTATTAATGAGCTTTCTGCTTTCGCCGTTAAATGATTTAACGAAACTTCTTGCTCGAAAGTGAAGTTTTTATCTGATAATCGGGCTACTATCTTATCGATCTCAACCTGTGGATCTTTGGCCTTATAACCTGATACGGCTTGTCTTACTTCACTTAAGGTTTCACGCGTTATTTTTGCTACTTGTGATATCTCATCAATTGATTTTTCTGCATGTCCAGCTTTTGCTAGTTTTTCAGCAAGTTCTGCTTTTAACGCAATTGAAGAAAGTGTATGGCCTAATAAATCATGCAAATCTCGCGCTATTCTTTCTCGTTCTGCAACTGTTGCCAGTTGCTCAATTTGTTGCTGGCTACGTTGTTCATTTAGCTTTTGCACTCTGCTTCGCCTTTCGGCCAAGCCGAACATAAAATTAGGTATACTACAAAAAAGTGCAGGAGTAATAAAAAACATATCGGTTAATTCAAATACAATGGCTGTTAGCACAATCAGGCCAATTGTTAGAGCCAAGCCAATAGTACTTTTAGGTGTTGGGTAATAATAACCAATAAAATAAGCTGCAAAAGCAAATAGGGTAAAAGTTCCTGGGTTAAAATAAGTACCAATGCAGCTTAGTAGTAATATAGCGATAATAGGGCGAATTGCGGTGAGTTCATTATGATGCTGCGCTTTCATATAAAAATAGATAAAGCTAAGATAAATTATGGCTGACCCTGTTATTTTTACAATATCGAAATGTTGCCAGTTATAAAACATCGGCAAAAAATAAAAAAGTGAGAAAAATAAAGGGATCCAAGTCCATAAGGCTACTTGGTCTTTGGTTAAACTTGGTGCAATAAACGTGTTGGTTTTCATGGTAATGTCCAGAAACTCTTCTGTTATAAAGATTAATGCGCAATCTTTATATCATAATTAGTGGAAAACTGCTGAGCTTCTCAGGAGTAATAAGAAAAGCTCAGATGTATTGTAAAGGATAAATTAGCTGTTTTTTTGCAGTAAATTTTTAGCCCAGCCATAATTTGGTGAAATTTCTATCGCTTTTCCCCAATCGGCTAATGCTGCATCTTTATTGCCTAACTCTAATTGAGTTAATCCGCGCCATGTGTAAGCTTCAGCATAACCCCAGTGGAACTCAGAATGTTGGTCGTTAGCATATTGTTCAATCGCTTTTGAAAGCGCGCTAAGCGCTTCATGTTTGCTCCCTCCGAACATCGCAGGTGTATTATATTTACTTACACCTTTTACTAATAATACACGTGGGTTGTTAGGTGTAAGGTTTTGCGCTTTAATTAATGCCGCTGCTGATTTTGGACCAAAATCACTGCCTTTCATTGGCTGATACGCTATACGTAAACCATAAACTTGCGCTAATAAAGCCCAGCTTTCATTATCTTGACTATCTAGCTCAACTAAGTTGACTAGTTGTTTTGTGGCTACTTCTAGGGCGGCGATTGCTTTACTTTGCTGTTGAACAAGGCTGTAGTTTAGTCCTAAGCGATAATTGGCAAGTGCTTTGTCATAACCTTGGCTACTTTCTTTAATTGTTACCAGCTCCTTTAGGTTAAGTTCCATTGAAGCATTTTCAATTGCGGTAATGGTAAGTTGGTCTGCTTGTACTTGAGTACTTAAAATTAATGAGCCAGTTAGTGCTAATGTCAGTAAAGTATTTTTCATTATGTTCTCGCTTATCGGTTAATTAAAGGTAAAGGTTTAACGTACATTGGAGGAGCATTCTTGTGTGTTGCCCCTTAACGAAAACAATTATTCCTTAAGTGAGAAAGTAATTTTAGAGCGCTTTGTCATGACTTAAAGTGACAAATGTCATTAATTCGTTTCGGTATTTATAGTTTCGGTATATAATCCGCCCTTCGGGAGTTTGCCTGTGATTCGAAAAGCGTACAGAGTTTTTTCATGTAGAAATACTAGATAAGAAATTTTGTTTGTTCTCAAATAGCTGGGCAACTCTGAGTGTGAATAAACTTAATTGAATTGGTATTCTTATGAAAATATGTGGTGTTGAATTAAAAGGTAATGACGCAATCATTTGTATTATGTCACGTGAAAATGGTTTGTATGATATCCCGCAAACACGCGTGCAAAAAATATCTTTAGTCGATGCAGGTGATGCCGAAGCAGTACAACATTTTCAATTTACTTTTGCTAAATTGATGGAAGATTATCATGTCGATAAAGTTGTTATCCGTGGACGTGCTTTAAAAGGCAAGTTTTCTGGTGGCCCTATCGGTTTTAAATTGGAAGCGTGTATTCAATTAATAAAAGAACTGCAAGTTGAAATTATTTCTGGCAGCTTTATTAAGAAAGCACTTGTAAGAAGCCAGATTGATATTGATTTTAGGGATACAGGATTAAAGCAATATCAAGAACCTGCATTTGATACCGTTTTCTCGTTTTTTGAAAGTAACCCTTACTTGAAGTAAGTTTCTTTTAGTTAACGTTAATAAAAGCCCCAGTAAGTTTGCACTTACTGGGGCTTTTATGTTCAGGATGGCCTTTCTCAGACATCCTGTCTTTCAAGGCATTAGTGCATCTTTGCACGTCAACGGTCAGTTTTTTGTTCCAGACAAATCATTAGTACCTGCATCCATGTAGGCAATGTCGTGGTGCCATGGCAGTTCCTTGGCATCCATGCCTTCACTGCATTAGTGCTTCCATGTACGTCGATGGCAATGAACGACGAATGTTCACGACTGCATGGATGCCCGAGCCGAGGATGGTCCTTCTCAGGCTTCCTGTCTTCAAGGCATTCGTGCATCCTTGCACGTTAACGCTCATTTATTTGTTACTTAGTTGCTGTTAAACCACGGCGGTCAAGTAATGGTTGCACCTTAGGATCTTGTCCTCTGAAACGACGGTACATAATCGCTGGGTCTTCACTACCACCAGGTTCTAATACGTGTTTACGATATAAATCAGCGGTTTTTGCATCAAAAATACCATTTTCTTTAAACGCTAACCATGTATCAGCATCATAGATGTTTGACCAAATATAGCCGTAATAACCTGATGAATAACCGCCTGAGAATATGTGCGCGAAATAGCCCGTTCTATAACGAGGTGCTATTTCTTTAATTAATCCTTTTTCTTCTAAAGCTTTTTTCTCAAATGCAGCGGCATCTTGCAACTCAGCTGTTTCTAATGAATGCCAGCTCATATCAAGTAAAGCTGCGCCAAGATATTCGGTGGTGCCAAATCCTTGATTGAATTTTCCTGAAGCTTGAATTTTAGCAACCAGCTCCATCGGAATTACTTCGCCTGTTTTATAATGTTTAGCAAAGTTTGCTAATACTTCTGGCTCAGTCATCCAGTTTTCCATTACTTGTGAAGGGTATTCAACGTAATCACGTGGTAAAGCTGTACCTGTTTGTGAGCGGTAATAACCGTCAGACAGTAACCCTTGAATAGCATGGCCAAATTCATGAAATAACGTTGAAGCTTGATCAAAGGTTAATAAAGTCGGTGTATCGCCTACAGGGCGAGGGTAGTTTAATACATTGTAAATAATAGGGGTTACTTCTTTGCCATACATCCGGTATTGCTTACGGAAGCTGCTCATCCATGCTCCGCCACGTTTACTTTCGCGCACGTAATGGTCGGTCATGTAAACACCTACATAACTGCCGTCTTTATCGAAAACTTCGAAGGTACGAACATCTTCATGGTATTTAGGTAGGTCGTTACGCTCTTTGAATGTTACGCCCCATAGTTTTTCAGCAGTAAAGAAAATTCCTTGTAAGGTGCCTTCAAGAGAAAAATAAGGTTTTGTTTCTGATGCATCTATGTCGTAACGTGCTTTACGGATTTTTTCTGCGTAAAACCACCAATCCCATGCTGCTATTTCAAAATTAGCGCCTTGCGAGTCAGCAAGTTTTTGCATATCTGCTGCTTCTTCTTTTGCTCTTGCGATCGCTGCAGGCCAAACTTGGTTTAATAAGGAAAAAACATTTTCAGGTGTTTTTGCTGTGGCATTTTCAAGGGTAAAATGAGCATGAGTTTTATAGCCGAGTAACTGTGCCTTTGTAAAACGTAAACTAGCTGTTTTAGAGGCAATTTTTTTGTTATCAAAAGCATCATCATTATTACCGCGCATTGTGTAACCTTTATACAAGGTTTCACGTAACTTACGATTAGTTGAATAAGTTAAGAAAGGGTTTTTACTTGGTCTGTGTGTAGTAAATACCCACTTACCTTTGTGGCCTCTATCGTCTGCGGTAACTGCAGCTGCAGCTATAATATCGTCAGGTAAACCAGCTAAATCAGCTTTATTATCGATGACCATTTCAAAGCTGTTAGTTTCATGTAATAAATTTTCTCCGAACTTTAAGCTTAATTCACTTAATTGTGTATTAAGTTGTCGTAATTTATCTTTATCGCTGTCAGATAAATTAGCACCACCACGAACAAAACCTTTGTAGGTATTTTCGAGTAGAGTTAATTCATTTACTTTTAAATTCAGCTTATCTTTTTTGTCGTATACCGCTTTTACGCGCGTGAATAATTTCGCATTAAGGTTAATATCATCATTTAATGCAGATAACTGTGGTGAAACTGCTTTGGCAATATTGCGCATTTCATCGTCAGACATTGAACCGGTTAACCCATAAAATACATTGCTAACACGGTTTAAGAAGTCACCAGATTTTTCCATCGCTTCAATGGTATTTTCAAAGGTCGCTTCACTGGTTGCATTAGCAATAGCGTCAATTTCTTTTTTGTTATCAATAATGCTTTGCTCAAATGCAGGCAAATAATCACTTTTTTTAATTTTTTCAAAAGGTGGTATACCGTGCGGAGTTGTGAATTCATTAAATAATGGATTCTTATGGCTAGCTTGTTGAGTTACTTTTTTGCTGACTTGTTCTTGGGTATTACTGTCTTCTGATTGACAGCCGGCTAATGCGATAGCAATCGCAATAGGGGCTAAGAGGCGCTTTTTCATAAATTACCTTTTATTGTTATTAGAATTTAAAATAACTTTGTTCACAAAATTAATTTTTTGATAAAAACAAAGTTTATGAATAGATTCTATGTCGGCATTAACGCAGGTACAAGTAGCTCAATTATAAAAACGGTGAATTACTTAGAATAGTAGATGAACTGTCGTAGAAAGAGCTGACGGTATTGTGCTAAATGTACATACCAATAATTTGAAACGGGTAAAGTTGTTAATTATACCCGTTGATATCTGTGATGAAAAACTACCGTCGAACGTTAACTATTCAATAGTTATTATTTCTATTTGAGTACTTCCTGATGCATTGATTAGCAAACGTTTATCGTCTGCAGAAATTTCAACACCGAAAGGTTGTTGTCCGAATGTTTGTATTGTTGAAACAAGAGTTGATTGCTCGTTATATATATTAAGAACGAAACCAACTAACGGATCAAAGCGGATAAAATGTGCTCTGTTATCTTTCGATTTATTTACTTGCAACGTGATTGCATTATCTACTTGGGTTAATAACCCATTATCAGTAAATGTTGTTCCATTAAAACTAATATATTCACTAGTCGGGCTAATCGCATATATTGAGGATTCATCATTATTGACTACAAAGCTCGATATGCTCTGGTTTTCAGCTAATAAGTCAGGGCGGTAATCATGGCTTAAACTTGTTGTTATTGTTTGTTCTGTAAAGTCATTAACGCTTGCGGTATAACGTTTAATTGGCGTTGCTGAAGAGTCTAACGTGTAAAGTGCTTCTGTTTCACTTGCTTGATCTATGCTTGATGCAAGGGAAGTTAAATCAGGGTCTCGAAATAAAAGTTGTAGGTTATCATCAGCAAATTCTAATGCTGTGGTCACGATAAAGTAACGACCTGAAAACTGCACATAGCGAACAGGTTCGAATTCAATGTTAGCTTCGGCAATTTCTGTAAAAGAATAATCTGTTAAATTAATTTGATAACGATGTGTAACTAGGCTTGTGCTGCCATCTTCATTATTAACCGTTTCAACGGCTTTAGCCAGTAACTTACTACCATCTGGGTGCACGATAAATTGCTCTAACAACGATGCATCCGGTGAAACAACAATAGTCTGTAATAACTCAGCGCTGTATTGATGGTATACACGTAACTCGTTTGCAACACCAACATAAAAATAAGGCATATTAGGTGCTGGTAACATAGTATCGTTATTGACCGTGATATCTGTAATTACTTGATTTACTGCTTGTTCGGTGCTTTGAAATAAAGAAATAGGAAGAGTCGCGTTAATAACGTTGTCATTATCTACTGCACTGATCATGATGTCTGCAGTTGTTAATGCTTCAACTGGTGCAGTATTAAGATCAATTGTTACATTAAGTAAGTCATTTTCTAGTTTAGTTAGGGTTAACCATGTTGCAGTTGAGTTTGCTTGCCAGTTTATGGCAACAGCACTATTGGTATTAACTTTAACTGTTTGGTTAAGGTTCGATACATTTAGAGTTGAACTAAAAGCTAAACTGGCTTGGCTTGGGTAGATATATTGATTATCTAAACCTAATTCTAGAGGGATCAGTTTTGTATCACCGGTTGTCGTTTCAGTGATAATAATATTACCTGTTATCAATTGTGCCGAGGAAATATTAGTAATATCAGCTGTAATTTTAACACTAGCATCGCCGGTACCTGTTGCTTGGTCGAAGGTTATCCCATCAATATCACTAGATAAAGCCCACTCATTGTTCTCACTGGTGATTTCTATTGTTTGATCAGTAAGGGTCGTATCACCAAATGTACCACTGAAACTTACTAATTCAGTATTAACATTGGCTTGCCAAATCAGAAGTGATACATCAATATCGTGATGAACCAAATTGGTGTCGTTATCAGTAAGCTTTCCCGTTGAAAGGCGTAACTTTGTTAAGTATTCACCAATATTAATACGGTCAGCGTCAATTAAGTCTATATGAATAGTTGCAGAGTTTGCTGTCAAATTTTCAGTTCTAAATTCTAACCAGCCTACAGGTTGAGTATCTGGAGAATAACCTACTAATAATCCATCACCATCAAATGTCACATTAATCGCAATTGAATCGCTAAACTCGGTAACGATCTCATTGCTGAAACTTACATTCGCAATGTCAGCATTAATATTGTATATTTTTTCGCTGCTAGAGCCACCACATGCGGATAACAGTGAAGTAAGAAAAAAAATGGTAAAAAGTTGAAGGAAGTTTTTAAAGCAAACTTTCATACAGATCCCTGTTTTATTTTAATAATTATTTGTAAGCTAAGCGCTTAACTCATATCAACTTATTCTGCGTGATTATTGGGCTAAAGTAAAAACTTAATTGAATGCAAAAGCGTAAAACACTGAAGACTATGATTATGCTTTCATTTAAAGGTAAAATAATAAAAAACGTGTTGGAAGGTGTTCAGTAATTGGACAAAACTATATTACATTGCGCAGTAGATTTATTATCACGGCGCGAACATTCCTATAAAGAGCTTTTGCAAAAGCTTAAATTACGAGATCATTGTGAAGAAGCTATTACGCCAGTACTTGAATATTTAATTGAAAAAGATTATTTAAGTGAGGAACGATTCGCCGAGAGCCTAGTGCGTAACCGTATGAACAAAGGGTATGGCTGGCGTTTTATTAAAAATGAATTGGCACAAAAAGGTGTTTGTAGCAGTATTATTCTTGAACAGAACAAAAATCAACAAATTGATTGGTATCTTCAAGCAGAGCTTGCGTATAATAAACGTTTTGGCGAATGTGATATTAAAGACCAAAAAGACAAAGCAAAGCGTATTCGGTTTATGCAGTATCGTGGTTTCTCTTCTGACGAAATTATGCCGCTGATTAAATCGATTCGTTATTTATAGAACAAATAAACTTAAGAATTAACTTTTCAGAGAGAAGACATTCCCATGATTAAAACTAGTGCCCAATTACGTCAGGCCTTTTTAGACTTTTACGCTTCAAAGCAACATCAAATTGTTCCAAGTAGTTCACTAGTTCCTGGTAATGACGCGACGTTATTATTTACTAATGCCGGCATGGTGCCATTTAAAGATGTATTTCTAGGGGCTGAAACCCGTAGTTATACCCGCGCAACTTCGTCACAACGTTGTGTGCGTGCTGGCGGAAAGCATAACGACCTAGAAAATGTAGGTTATACGGCTCGTCATCATACTTTTTTCGAAATGTTAGGTAATTTTAGTTTTGGTGATTACTTTAAAGAAGACGCTATTCGTTTTGCGTGGGAATTTTTAACAACAGTTCTAAAATTACCTAAAGATAAGTTATTAGTTACTATTTATGAAAGTGATACAGAAGCTTTTGCTTTTTGGCGTGATGAAATAGGCGTACCTGTAGATAAAATTATTAGCATTGGCGATAAGTCGCCAAGTAAAAAATATGAGTCTGACAATTTTTGGTCTATGGGAGATACAGGCCCGTGTGGACCTTGTTCTGAAATTTTCTATGATCATGGCGAAAATATCTTTGGTGGGCCTCCCGGTTCTCCGGATGAAGACGGTGATCGTTTTATCGAAATCTGGAACTTAGTTTTCATGCAGTACAATCGCCATGCAGACGGTACAATGGAAGCTTTACCAAAACCTTCCGTAGATACGGGCATGGGGTTAGAGCGAATTGCGGCGATTATGCAAGGGGTACATAGCAACTATGAAATTGATATATTCCAAGCACTAATTCGTGATACAGCTGAATTATTAGAATGTAGTGATTTAGAACATAAATCGCTACGTGTTATATCTGATCACATTCGTTCATGTAGCTTCTTAATTGCTGATGGTGTTATGCCTTCAAATGAAGGGCGTGGTTATGTATTACGTCGCATTATTCGTCGTGCTGTTCGTCATGGTCATAAATTAGCAGCGAAAGGACATTTTTTCCATAAATTAGTGGCTTCATTAGCTACTCAAATGGGGGACGCTTACCCAGAACTTGTTAGCCAGCAAGCGGTAATTGAAAAAATATTACGTATTGAAGAAGAACAGTTTGGTCGCACTCTTGATCGCGGCATGGTCTTACTCGAAGATATGTTAGCTAATCTTAAAGGCGATACTATTTCAGGCGAAGACGCTTTTAAACTTTATGATACTTACGGATTCCCTGCGGATTTAACCGCAGATATTGCCCGCGAACGTCAACTAAAAGTTGACCATAAAGGTTTTGATATAGCTATGGGGTTGCAACGTGAGCGTGCACAAAAAGCGAGTCAATTTGGTGCTGATTATAACGACCAACTTAAGTCTGATCATATAACTGAGTTTAAAGGCTATACCCGTAACGAATTCTCTTCAACAATCGTTGAGTTGTTTAATAGTGAAGAATCGGTTACCGAATTAAAGGCTGGTGAACAGGGAATTGTAATCCTAGATAAAACACCTTTCTATGCTGAGTCTGGTGGACAAGCAGGCGACCAAGGCTTGCTGCATATAGATGAAGGGGTTTTCGAAGTACATGATACCACTAAAATGGGTAATGCATTTGCTCACAAAGGTATAGCACGTACTAACGTTGGACTTAATCGCCGAGTAAAAGCTGAAATTAACATCGAACGTCGTGCTGGAATAGTTAAAAACCATACAGCAACACATCTTCTTCATACCGCGTTACGAACTGTATTAGGTGATCACGTAACTCAGAAGGGCTCACTTTGTGACGCTGAAAAATTACGTTTTGATTTCTCTCATTTTGAAGGCGTAACCGCAGATGAATTACAAATTGTTGAACGTTTAGTGAATCAACAGATACGTAATAACTTAGCGCGTGAAACAGAGTTAATGCAAATTGATGACGCGAAGGAAAAAGGCGCAATGGCATTATTCGGTGAGAAATATGACGATGAAGTTAGAGTTGTTACTTTAGGCGACTTCTCTACTGAGCTTTGTGGAGGTGTTCATGTTGAGCGCACTGGTGATATTGGTTTCGTTAAAATAGTTTCAGAATCAGGGATAGCTGCAGGGGTACGTCGTATCGAAGCTGTTTCTGGTGAAGGTGCACTTGAATATACTGAGCAGCAAAATGCTAGGCTTACAACGGTAGCATCAATGGTTAAATCAGACGTCGCAGGTATGTCAGGTAAAATAGAGCAGCTTATAAGTCGTAGTAAATTACTTGAAAAAGAAATCGAAACACTTAAACAACAACTAGCAGCTCAGGCGGGATCAGACTTAATCAGTAAAGCTGTCGAAATAAATAATATAAAAGTGCTAGTAGCAGACTTAGACGGTGTAGAGTCAAAAGCGCTTCGAGGCATGATGGATGAACTTAAAAGTAAAATAGGTTCCGGCATTATTCTTTTAGGTACGGCAATTGATGGAAAAGTAGGGTTAATAGCTGGAGTAACGAAAGATCTTATTGGTCAGGTAAAAGCCGGAGATTTAGTTAATAGCGCTGCGCAACATGTTGGCGGTAAAGGTGGAGGGCGTCCAGATATGGCACAAGCAGGTGGCAGTCAACCAGAGAATCTAACTTTAGCTTTAGATTCAGCTAAAGCTTGGTTGACAGAAAAATTGTCATAGTAGAAAAATAAACGGTTAATTATAATTAAGGAGCTTTTTAGCTCCTTTTTTATGGTCAGTTTGAAGCTAAGGAAAGTTAAAGCATTAAGCTTTAAAATTGTACGTTAGTACTGTCTAATAACCTTTGTTAAATATAGGTTAACGCAGATTAAAGACAATATTAATAATAACAACTAGTTGCAAAAAATTGCAAAATATCTCTTTATTGCTTGAATAAGCTTGTTAGAATGCCAATATTGGTAATAAGTACACAGATAAGAACTCATTATCACTCGTGATAATAAAAACACTGTGAATCGTAGTAAAACTGAGTATTAGTGCACTTAAGTAACTATTATTTACAAAGTTTTCAATTTTTATTATGCACTTTTATCAAAATTAAACTAAATTTATTACTAGCTTATAATTTTTTAGTGGACTCGTTTTTAAACATAAAGGATATTCAGGATGTTAATTTTAACTCGTAGGGTTGGTGAAACGTTAATGATCGGTGACGAAGTTACCGTAACTGTTTTAGGTGTAAAAGGTAATCAGGTACGTATTGGTGTAAATGCCCCAAAGGAAATATCTGTTCATCGTGAAGAAATTTACATGCGCATACAAGCGGAAAAAGCCGGAAATGACAGTAGTGAAGAAGGAACAGGGAACCAGTTTTAATTTCATTAGTTTCATTCATTAATAAAGTCGGCATCTGCCGACTTTTTTAATGGCAATAAATAATTTTTATTGTCGTAATTCTATTAAAGAATACATTTTAAAGCATGAAAAATAGCCTTCTTGGTTGAATTCTCGGCAAACAGATTTAAATGTGCAGAAAAAGCGAAAAAATGTTTGACTTATTTTTTCGATCCATTAATATTCGCACCCACTGAAGCGGTGACCGATTGGTCGAAGACACTCACCCATTAAGGGAGTTTCCATATTTATTTGGAAAGAGAGTTTTTAAATAATATTTATTTTAAATGAATATTATAATCTCAACAGTAAAAAAGTAAAATGGAGAGGTGGCCGAGTGGCCGAAGGCGCTCCCCTGCTAAGGGAGTAACGGCTTTAAATCCGTTCGAGGGTTCGAATCCCTCCCTCTCCGCCATTACTTTTATAAAGGAAACTTTTTAAAAGTAATAAACGCAAAGAAATTTGCTATCTTTAGACTAAGATATAAAAAATAGTTCATGTGAGGGCGCGTAGCTCAGCTGGATAGAGTACCTGGCTACGAACCAGGCGGTCGCAGGTTCGACTCCTGCCGCGCCCACCACTTTTCTTTATTGGACTGTGGCATAAGTAAATACTAAGCTTATAAAATATTAGTATTATCTTTGAATAAGATATTAAATAATCTTCAATTTGGGCGCGTAGCTCAGCTGGATAGAGTACCTGGCTACGAACCAGGCGGTCGCAGGTTCGACTCCTGCCGCGCCCACCACCTTTGCTGAAAAGCAGAAATAAACCAACTTACGAGTTGGTTTTTTTTCGCCAAGAATAACCATAGCAAATACCAAAGCTTTTAAATAAATAGGTATTATCTCTGAGCAAGATATTAAATTAGCTCTATGTGGGCGCGTAGCTCAGCTGGATAGAGTACCTGGCTACGAACCAGGCGGTCGCAGGTTCGACTCCTGCCGCGCCCACCACCTTTGCTGAAAAGCAGGAATAAACCAACTTTCGAGTTGGTTTTTTTTCGCCTGAAGAATAGTAATTATATTTTGTTAATATCCGCATGGAATAAGGCTAGGGAGAGCTAGCTGATAAATAGTGGCTACGAAGCACAATCCCTTTACATTTTTGATGCATGTTTAATTAGAAACCCTTCCTCTGCTCTAATAGCTAGACATTATTGCTAATATCCTTTACCTTTTTGTAAATACTTTACAGGTAATACCAGTTGTACTACCTTAATAATTAATGGTGAATTCTTGGATACCAGTCGAAGAGGCTTTTTAAAATTCAGTTTTCTCGGCAGTGCTGCTTTATTGATCGGTAGTAGCTTGTCGACTGTAGTACTCGCAAAAGCTAATGATAACGTTTTACCCGAGTTTGATTTTCTTCGTACCTCTGATGCGGAATTTTTATTAGCTCTTGCCCCTGTTCTACTAAAGGCAAATTACCCAGGCAAACTAGGCCAAAAGGCTGATCAGAGACTTTTGTTGGCTATTGATAGGCAAATAGCAGCATTGAGTGAACATTCGCGTAAGAAATTACGACAACTCTTTGATTTATTAACCTCCTCTACACTACGTTATTTTGCGGGTGCAACAATTAATGATTGGTCGACAGCACCGAGTAAGGAAATAGAAGGCTTCCTACAAGGCTGGAAAAACAGCATATTTGCATTGAAACGTACGGGGTACGCTGCATTAAGCAAACTACTTACTATGAGTTGGTATGCTATGGCAGAGAATCATTCTCAAGCTGGCTACCCAGGCCCTCCTAAAATATATCCACCGCAGGAATAAAATGTGAAAATTGTCTCTGAAATTCGTGGTATTAGCGATCCATATTCTGCTAATAAAGCTATTAGTAAGCGCACCATTGATGCAAATCAGTTAGCTGAAGATAAGCTTAGCGCAGATGTGATCATTATAGGAACAGGAGCCGGAGGCGGTACGTCTGCAGAAGTATTGGCTCAAGCGGGTTTAAAAGTGTTAATGATCGAGGAAGGCCCTTTAAAGTCGACACGTGACTTTAAAATGGATGAAAGCCAAGCCTATGCTGACTTATATCAAGAAAGTGCCGGGCGTGTAACCAAAGATGGTGGTATAGGTATTTTGCAAGGTCGCTGTGTCGGCGGTACTACTGTGGTAAATTGGACCTCTAGCTTTCGAACACCGTCGCTAACTCTTGATTATTGGCATAAGACTTTTCAACTTAAAGGTTATAGTAAAGACGATATGCTTCCTTGGTTTGAACAAATGGAAAAACGGCTAAATATTTTTCCTTGGTTAGGGGGAGCAAACGAGAACAATTCAGTTTTAAAAGATGGCTGTGAAAAACTTAATATCCCATGGAAAGCTATCCCACGAAATGTGAAAGGCTGCTGGAATCTAGGCTATTGCGGAATGGGCTGCCCAACGAATGCGAAGCAGTCAATGTTGGTGACAACCATTCCGGACGCACTTGAACATGGGGCGACCTTACTCTATCAAGCGCGAGTTGAACGGTTATTGATCAAAAACAACAAAGTCACGGGGGTTGAATGTTTTGCTCTTGATAAAAACAAGCAGAAAACAGCCAAAAAAATTATCGCAACTGCGCCCTATGTAATTTTGGCTTGTGGAGGGATTAACGGGCCAGCCTTAATGTTACGTTCAAAGGCACCAGATCCAGAAAACCGAATTGGCAAGCGAACTTTCTTGCATCCAACTGTTTTTTCTTTTGCTCAATTTGAACATGATATATCACCTTTTTACGGTGCACCCCAATCGATTTATAGCGACCATTTTCAATGGAACAATGGCGCTAAAGGGCCTCTAAGTTATAAGTTAGAGGTTCCACCTCTGCATCCTGCTATGTCATCGATTATGTTAATGGGTCATGGAGAAAAACAAGTTGCTGATATTGCTAAACTTAATAATACTCATGCCATGTTAGCTTTATTACGTGATGGTTTTGATGATGAAAGTGCAGGTGCTAGTGTAACGCTTTCTGATGATGGTAGCCCGATTGTAGATTATCCAATGAATGATTATCTATTCGACGGAATAAAGCGGGCTTACCTTACTATGGCTGAGATACAGTTTGCAGCAGGTGCAAAAAGAGTGCGTCCTGCACATCAACATGGGCTGTGGTTTAATAACTATAAAGCGTTTAAAGCAGGCTTTAAAGAACTTGAGCATGAAATTAGCAATAACTTAGTGGGTAGTGCTCATGTTATGGGGGGGCTTGCAATGGGGGAAGATAAAGACTTATGTTTAGTTGATAGCGATTGTAAATATCATTACTTAGACAATTTGTGGGTATTTGATGGCTCTGTTTTTCCCACTTCAGTTGGTACTAACCCACAGCTTTCTATTTATGCTTTAGCATGTAAACAAGCAACAGCATTGGTGAAGAAATTGAATGCAAAAAATGTTATTTAATCTTTAGTGCATGTTAATGAAAATTCGCTAAACTCATTTATATCGAATAAACTATTTTAATAAAATGAATAACCATTATATGTTTATTCAGATAATCAGAATAAACATCCGCTATGTGTATATTGTATAATATATCGAGTAATCTCTCTCTACATCAATATAAATACAAAATAATATTGTATACAATATGGTAAATATACAATATTGCAGTGAGATATATAAAAAAATACTGAATATTTGCTCTAATCGACATTGACACAAAATTATTTTTCTGAAACATCAAAAATTAATTTGCTTTATAGGTATTGGAGTGATTATTCTAATTACTCTTTTTGTTTGAATGAGATTGTTCATGGAACACTTAAAC
>Ga0209396_1002199_pt1 | contig 20714 bp, 15 predicted proteins | sample GOMGulsemesocosm_6_FD_184638 | JGI IMG/M metagenome (GOLD analysis project Ga0209396, IMG submission 184638) | Methane-oxidizing microbial communities from mesocosms in the Gulf of Mexico - GOM8C Gulf of Mexico (SPAdes) (version 2) | ecosystem: Environmental > Aquatic > Marine > Cold seeps...
GGCGATGATCAGGGATTGGCGAAAAATGTTCATTAAAGGCAGATAGCATTTGAGACTCCTATAGATAAGGAGTCTATTTGATCACACTTTGCCTTAAAATGGAAAGTTCATGATCTTGCCCTGCTCAAAAACCTAAACAATTATCATTGGGTTGGCCGGTGTGCATCTTTAATTTGATCGATGTATCACGAGAGGTTTTCTTGGTGGAGTCGGCTGGTAATGTCGCTGCTATTACAGCAGCGACATGGAGGTTTTGGGTCAATAGTTGAGATTAATTATGAATAAAGAACAAACTGAAATCTTGCTGTGGTGCCGACATTGTTAAGCAAAAAGCCGATTTGTACTGGCCTTGATAATCAGCGTCAAAAGATTCAATAACAGGTGGCTCTAGATGAGTTTGTACTTCGCCATTGCTTACCAAAGCGTTACCTAAAATAATATTTAGGAATTCGCTTACAGCGTCAACATAAACTTCTTCTTGGTCGGTGACATCAATGCCAAGAAAATTGTTGGCGACTTGCTCCATTAAACTTTTTTCCATGATCCAACCCACTTTGATTGGGTCTGGCACAAACATCGTTTGCGAAATAATAAAGCTGCCAGGTGGCGGTGTTGGTTTGTGATCTTCAACCTGCGCTATTTGCAATGGGATTTTAGGAATACGGGTGAAATTTTTAACGATAGCATCAAGCGTATCCAAAATTTGTTGGCTGTATTTGTGTTCTTTAATTTTGCAGTCAACTTGGGTAATCGACGCTTTTTTAAGCTCGCTATGTTGGGCCAGCTCTTGGTTTAAAACCTCATCGGACAGATAACCTTGCTCAACTAATATTTCACCAAAGAATTTTTTAATTTCTTTTTGGACATGAAATAACATCGACACTTGCTCATCAGTCATAAAACCCAATGAAATTGCTAAATCACCAAAGCGTTTATCAGTGCGTTGCTGTTCCATATTAATCTGAACGGCAGCGGCATCACTGATAAATCCTTCTCGGATCGCAAGTTGTCCGATTGGCGGGTTGGCCTCTTTTTGCAGATCGATTGCAATTAGCAGTTGCTGGCTATTAAGTAGGCCTTTTTCCAGCAAATATTGCCCAAAAAATTTATTTGACATATCGAGGCACCTTAGGCTTGTTGTTCGGTAGGTTGAGGGAGGCTAGCTAATGCGGTTTTGACACCTTCGATCTCGTAGGGTTTTTGTAAATAAAACTTGGCTCCTTCACGCAGGCAAAATTCGATATCGCCTTGTGAACCTAGAGAGCTACAGATAATAACATTGGCATCAGGATCGAGTTGTCTTAGTTTTGTGAGGGTTTTCTTGCCGTCAAACTTTGGCATTACTAAATCAAGTAATACTACATCAGGTTTTAATTCAACATACCTCTTTAGTGCGACTTTACCATCCTCTGCATCACCGACCACTTCATGTCCTAATTTAGTGACAAGGCTTTTTGCAATAATGCGCATACTACGCGAATCATCTACAATTAAGATGCGTAATGATGTACTCATATATTTCTCCTTAAATATGGCGTACTAAATCCTTTTATCGTGAATAACCAGCATACAACAGCGTTTAGAAAAAAGTCTAGTTTATTCTTTAACTACACGAAATTACTTGTTTAATCGCTTGAAAAAGCCTATTTCTGTGCTACTGCTTGCAATTGTGCCAACTAAGAATATGCTAATCGACGGTTTTAGGTCAATCCTGACTTTGCTCCGTGACATAACAATAAGTTCTTGCTGGTTTTAAGCTTATGCTGCTAATCATCTTATTCACCCGCGCAGCTGACACGCAAACGAATGACGCTGGGTGCGTTGTTGCGGTGAGTTTTATTTTCCATTGGCTTGCTAATCGGTAGGGCTTGTGACTATTATGTCCATAATTTCGTTCAGGATAATCTTCAAGTTTCCTTTGGTATGTTTTTAATCATGGACTGTTGTTTCTTATGGATAAGAATAAGTTGCTTAACATTTTGATTTGTGATGACTCGTTGACAAACTGCATGATACTGTCCGCGCTGGTTCAGGACAGTTTCAATGCCAATGTTTCGCTGGTAACGGATCCTCGTCAAGTTGTTAATACGCTAGAATTTGATCAAACCAATTTGTTGTTTTTAGATATTGAAATGCCGTATTTATCAGGCTTAGAGGTAATCTCTCTAGTTAGACAAAAATACAGTGCCGACGAACTGCCGATTATTATTATATCTGGCAAGGATGGATCTAAAGTTCGCAACGATGCGTTAGCTAGCGGCGCCAATGACTTTATTCGAAAACCCTTTGATCCCGAAAAAGTCGTATTACGCACTCGTAATATTATTGCCTCGTACCAGCATGCCTATGAATTAGCGCAGATCAATGAAAAACTCGAAGAGCTTGTCAGCAATCGTACTCAAGAATTAGCCTTAGCCAACGAAATGCTTATTCAATCGTTAGCCCGTGCTGGTGAGTTGCGTGATGACAATACCGGCTATCATGTGGTTAGCGTGGGGCTTTATGCACGTGTACTAGGTGAGGCGTTGCAACTACCAAGCACGTTGATTGACTTAATTGCACAAGCCACCCCGTTACATGACATTGGTAAAATTGGTATTTCAGCTAACATTTTATTAAAACCCGGTCGTTTAACCCCCGCAGAAAGCAAAATTATGCAAACACACCCTGAGCGCGGCGTTCATTTGATTGCAGGTAATCAATCTAGAGTGATGCAGGTGGCTCGCAGTATCATTATTAGCCACCATGAAAAATGGGATGGCAGTGGTTACCCGGCACAGCAGCAAGGCGTTGAGATCCCAATCGAAGGACGGATAGTTGCGGTGGCCGATGTTTTTGATGCCCTAACGACCGTGCGACCTTATAAGCAGGCTTGGACTAATGATGCCGCGATTGAAAAAATACAAAGTGAATCGGGCAAAGCCTTTGATCCCGCAGTTGTTGATGCGTTCATTAACCACTTTGATAAAATTCAAATTCAGTATTGTAACCAAGGTGCTTTAACAGTTAAAAGTAATCAACATGAGCAAGTTCTCTAAACGGTTTAATGTGTTTGATATTTTAATTATTTGAGAGTTACATCACTATTAACGATATAATCGGCCAGCACTGCTGGCCTTTATTATGCTGACCCTTTGCATCAATGAGGTGGGTTTTCAGTGTGTTTATACCCGTGACCATTGGAAATGCTTGTTTGTGAGCTTGGGTAGGAGACGAGAACAAGGCATGATTTTGTAATTAATGTCACTGCTGCATTGCCCTAGTGTCTCATACCAATGCAATTGGCATTATACTCAAGCTTAAAGTGAGCGAGAATTCATAAAATTCATCAAACAGCCACACAACTTTGCTGGTAGCCTTAACTACTGTCTAGTCAATTGAAATGGTATAAATGCACTGAGAAGTGTTACCCACAGGCGTGGTGCAACTAGGCTTAAGCAAGTTGGCTAACTCCTACCGAAAAGGGCTTAAACTTGCTCGGTTACGACATTTTTATCGGTATTTATTGTGACATCATTTGTTAATTGCTCAAAAGAGCAGGGCTGACTAAAGAAATAACCTTGGCCGTAATCACAACCTAATTGAGTAATGATGTGCTGTTGTTCATGGGTTTCTATGCCTTCGGCAACTACTTTCAATTGCAAAGCATGGGCCATCACTATTAGACTTTTGACGATGGCCCTATCTGTAATACCAGTTGCGATTGATTTGGTAAAACTTCGATCAATTTTAAGTTTATCAACCGGCAGTTTTTTTAATAGTGTAAAAGAGGAGTAACCGGTGCCAAAGTCGTCTATGGCTATGGTTACTCCCAGCTCTTTGAGCTTTAGCAATGTTTGCTCTGCTTCGTTAATGTTATTCATGATGGTCGACTCAGTGATTTCAACTTCTAATACACTAGCTTCGATACCTTCTTCTAGCAGAATATCGGTTATTGTATCTAATAACGCAGGATCTGAAAATTGTCGTGGTGATAAATTTACAGCAATTCGTTGGTAACAACCATGCTCAGCAGATATTCCCTTTAGTGCAATACAGGCCTGCCGCAGACCCCAATAACCAATTTCAATGATCTTTCCTGATTGCTCCGCGGCATCTATAAATTGATCGGGTCGTAACAAACCATCTGTCGGATGCTGCCAACGGATCAGCGCCTCATGCATCAATACCTGTTGAGTATTTAGGTCGACGATTGACTGAAAATGCAGAATAAATTCGTCGTTTTCGACCGCATTGCTAAGTTGTTGTTCAAGTCTAAATTGCGTTTGTGCTTCAATTTGCAGACTTTCATCATAAAAGCTGTAGTTGTGTTTGCCTTTCTTTTTTGCCGCATACATCGCTAAATCTGCATGGCTCATCAGTGTGTCGACGTTATCACCATCGCTGGGCAACATGGTAATTCCGACGGAGGTAGTGACAGTAAAAGATTTATTGGCGATAAATACCGGTTGCTCTACTGCGCTAAGCAATTTTTGTGCTATGGAGCTAACATCGCGCACCGATTGAATGTTAAGCAGTAATACGCCAAATTCATCGCCGCCAAGGCGGGCGACTATGTCACTATCACGGCAAACTTGAGTGAGCCGTTGGGCTATAATTTTGAGTAACTCGTCTCCTGCTTGATGACCTAGTGAATCATTAATTCGCTTAAAATCATCTAAATCTAGAAACAAAAAAGCCGCAGATTGTTGGTAACGTACTGTGGTTAAAAAATAATGATTTAATTGTTCGGTCAGTAACCGGCGATTAGCAAGCCCGGTTAAATGGTCATAAAATGCCAATGCTTTTAATTCGGTGGTTTTTTGCTGTACCGTTGCTTGTAATTTTTCAGGCTGTTTGAGTACATAGTTGGCCATCCAGCCAAATAACAGCGCAAATAATCCTGTGGCGATATATCCTGAGAGTGAGAACCAAAAGAATTCAACATTATTGCGACTCATTGTTAGTTGCCATGTTGAGTTAGGTACCTTAATCGCCATTGCATATGACTGGTCGGTAACGGCTAGCTTCGAGCGAGCAAAGATCTCGCGTTGTCTAGTTTCGGGCTGTATTCGCGACAATTGATATTGGTAACCTTTGGCCTCTAGCTCGGTCAATTCGGTTGAACTAAGCAGTTTATCAAGATAAATAAGTGCTGAAGCGAAGCCCCAAAAAAAATCGTGGCCATTTGGATCGGTGAAAAAAATAGGGTTACGGCCAATGATTGCCACACCGCCTTGCATTAATTCAAAGGGGCCAGCAAGGGTCAGGCGGCGTTCTTTAATCGCTAACTTTGCTTCTTGTCGACGGTTGTCGTCTTGTAATATGTTGTGACCAATGGCTTTTTCGTTACCAGCTAATGGATATATTTCTTCAATAATACCGCCAGGGGCTAGTTGCAGGTTAGATATTCCGCCGCTCATATCAATGACTTCTTGGGCGTAACGATCAAATGATTCAATGTTGGCACGGTTATGGCGCACGCCTTGTGCAACAATATAAGTGGCCGCTAATGACTGGGCTAATCGGCGCTCAATAGCCGAGGCTTCTGCAGAAACTATTTCGTTCATTAGCAGGCGCTGTTCGTTAGCAATCATGACCTTAGCCATTTGCGTCCAGTAACTACCGACAAACAATACAAGGCTAAAAGTAACAACACAGATAATTCTGCGGTGTGTTATTTTTCCCACATTCATAAATTATTATCATCCATAATAATGTCACCAATTAGTTAAAGCCTGTTGCATCGCATTAGTTGATTAGGGTCAATATGCTTAAATACGTGCTTAAAAAAATAACATCAGGCTTTGATACTAATTGGTGATACATGGTGTCTTGTGATGAACTCTTTGGTGCCTAAGTCATCTAAGGATCCCGTGTCCAATAATAAACGATAACATTTATAGTCAAAATGGCAATAACTGCGTTGATCTTTAATGATTAAATATTGTGCAATAGCCAGTTTGTACCTAAAATTGTGGTTTTGCCATTTTGAATCACGCATTTTTGGGTAAGCGGGCTATTGCTTTATCTGATTACTGATTTTAGGTTTAGCCGAGTAAATTATTGCACAACGGCAACTTGTTCTGACAACACTACCTTATCTCGGCCTGTTTCTTTGGCTTGATATAGGGCTTGGTCGGCCAGCTTGACTAAATCGTTAATATCTTTGCCGTCGTTATCGAATATCGCCACGCCAATCGAGGCCGAGATGGGCCCAATGTTGATGCCGTTATTGACTATTTTTAGTGCTTTAATCTTTAAGCGCAGGTTGTTGGCAAAGTTTTGTGCTTTGTCAGCGTTGGTATCAGACAATAATATCAAAAATTCTTCACCGCCCATGCGACAGGCAATGTTTTCGTTATGGGTCAATGTCGCTAATAAACCGCCAAATACCTTTAGCGCAGTATCGCCTGCATCATGGCCAAAGCTGTCGTTGAGCTTTTTGAAGAAATCAATATCGATCATCAAAATCGCCATTGGTGATTGTTGTTTCACAGCACGGGCTAGTTCTTTTTCTGCGGTTTCACTGAAGTAGCGGCGGTTAAATAGGCCGGTTAAGGAATCCTTTATCGCTTGATTGCGTAAATTGTCCCGCAACTGCAAATTGGCGATGGCTAAGGCTACTGGTTCCGCCAGTGATGTTGCCATTTGGCGGTCGCTTTCGCTAAATTCGTCGTTAAGATTATCTCGCCTGACATGCATTACCCCAAGAGTTTCACCTTGAGCAACTAAGGGAATACAAATAGTGTTAAATTCGCTGACAGTGTCGGCGTCATGATAACAGCGGATCAGTTTGTCGTATGGCCCTTGTGGATGAATGTAGCCTTTGCGCAAAGCCCAGCAATCGTCAAGAGGGTAGTGGCCTAGTTCGAACCAGTCTTTTAGGCCCCAAGACATTTTTATTTCGGAGAGGTTACGTGATGATCTGATGATCGAAATTCTACCAGCATCATGATAGAGCAGCATTTGTGAAAATTTCCCTAAGACCTGTTCAATGTCAGAAAAAGACTTAGACAAGGTTAATAAGGTGCCAAATTCCTGCAACAGTAATAATTCGGAGGTTTGGGCTTGTACTTGCTGTTTTAGTTTCTGATAGCGCAGCTTGAGTCTGTTGTTAAGCCACGTAATGAAGACAAACCCACCAATACTGGTTATTAAAAATAACGCAATAAATATCGGGAGGTAATTTAGACGTTGCTTAAGAATTTCTTGTTGTTCTAGCTTATTATTAATGCCTACACGCAAAATATAATTTTGTTGATTAATGGCGACGTAACGCATTTGTTGCGATGTCATTGCATTAAATCGGTAGGACATGCCACGGCCGTCTGCAAGCGCTTGGGCAATTTCTGGTTGATGCTGTTGATTTGGGCTTCTGGTGATCGCGCGTCCCGAGGCTAAATTGTCACCAATTAGGTTACCGTCGACATTAAAAAATGAGACGTGGGCGAGGCCGTTGCTTGCAAGGTTGTCGACTAAACGGTCAAATTCGAGTGGTGTCAGCTCTGTGTTGCTATCATTGACAAAGTCAAATGCTTCGCTGAGGTACTTGGCTTTATAATTGAGTTCATTAATGGCGTTTTGCTGGGCATTTTCTGCAATGTGGTATTCGTTGATCACCGAAACCAGCAAAAATAACGGTAACGAGATAAGGGCCGGTAAATAGGCGACATACCAACCACGTTTAGATCCAGCAGCCATTAGACAGTCCATGTGAGTAATAAAGAATCAATATAGCAACAAAACACGTGTAATAACAACAAGTGTGCAGATTGTAGTTCGATATTTTAGGCTTTACTTGAGTAATTGCCCTAGTCAGTAACAGTCGCTTATTTTGATATATTGAGACAGTTAACAGCGCTGATTTTTTATTGTTTTTTTCAGATGATTTATAGAAGTTTTTTTGGATCAAGTTGTCTAAGTTGTTTATTATAGGGCGAATTAACTCAAGTGTAATAAAGGTAAGGACGAGTTTTATGGCGCAAGGTGGTTTACTTCCTCTGATCTCGATGTGTTATATCGGGATGTTGTTTGTTGTTGCGTGGCTTGGCGACCGCCATTTTGGGCTGTTTAGGCAAGGATTACGTAACACGATTTATGGCTTATCGTTGGCGGTGTATTGCTCATCGTGGAGTTTCTTGGGCACAGTTGGCATGTCGGCTAATAATTTGTGGTCGTATATTCCGATTTATGCCGCACCAATTATATTGTTCGTGTTTGCGTTTCCTTTACTTACCCGTATTTTAAAGATTACCCATGAGCTAAAGATTACTTCTTTGGCGGATTTTATTGCCTCAAGATACGGCAAGTCACAAGGATTGGCTGCCACTATTACTTTAATTGCGGTGCTAGGCACCTTGCCTTACTTTGCCTTGCAGTTGCAGGCTGTTGTCAACAGCTTTCATATTTTTGTTGATGCTGACTTTATTTCGGCCGGTGGTCTAGGTTTATTAGTCGCGATGATTTTGGCCTTGTTCACTGCATTATTTGGTACTAGAAAACTTGATGCAACCGAGCACCATCCCGGGTTGATGTTAGCGATTGCATTTGAGTCGTTGATTAAGCTTTTTGCACTTTTAGCTATCGGTAGTGTGGTCACTTGGGGTTATTTCGATGGCTTTAGCGATATTTGGCAACAAGCAGAGCAACGTGATTTATTGGCTGACGATTCTAGTGCCGCCAACTGGGTTGGTATTGCGTCACAAACTTTGGTGATGATGGCATCTTTTTTATGTATGCCGCGCCAGTTCCATAACATGATGGTTGAGTGTGACGATACTAAGCAACTGCGCCAGAGTCGTTGGGTTTTTCCCTGTTATTTAGTGTTGGCAGGCCTTTTTGTGCTGCCGATAGCGTTGGCAGGTAAGTTGGTGCTTGATCCGTCGATTTCTGCTGATACTTACGTAATAGCTTTGCCTTTGTATTTAGGTTATGACTTCTTGGCCTTGTTTGGTTTTTTAGGCGCGGTATCAGCCGCAACTGGCATGGTGATTGTCGCCGCTTTAACGATATCAATTATGGTTAGTAATGAATGGGTGATGCCTATTCTATTAAGGTCGGGTTTTATTGAACGCCGTGACTTTTCTCAATTTAGTAATAGTATCTTGTATATTCGCCGCGTGGTGATATTTGCGATGCTAACTCTGAGTTGGCTGTTTTATTGGCGAGTATCAGCGGGTGGCTCACTGGCCAATTTAGGCCAAATCGCTTTTGGTGCCTTCACCCAAATTCTGCCCGGGTTGATTGGTGCCGTCTACTGGAAGCACGGCAATCGTAAAGGCGTATTCATTGGTTTGGCGGTTGGGCTGTCAATTTGGTTTTTTGCCTTGCTGCGCCCAGTTGATGGTCATTTTGAATTGTTAGATTCAATGACCCTAAACGCCAGTTTAGAGCAAAACTATAATTGGATTTTGATTAGCTTAGTGGTCAACGCACTTTGTTATGTATGGGGGTCTTTATTATTTCGTTCGGGTGTGCACGAGCGGATGCAAGCGGGGCTGTTTGTTGATCGCCAAGACCGTCACAAAGCAATTAAAAGCGCCGCCGTTTCACAGCAAGAGCTGTTAATGTTGGCGGGACGTTTCGTTGGTCCCGAAAAGGCGTTTGACAGTTTTATTGGTTTTGACTCAAGCTTTATTGCTCACAACAACTGGGACACAGCGGCAAAAACCCCGCTTATTACTCATACCGAATTACTGCTGGCCTCTGTAATTGGAACTTCTTCTGCTTCGTTAGTGATGCACTCGGTGCTTGAGGGGCGTGATATGCCACTTGATGATTTGGTGAGCTTGATTGATGAAGCTTCGTCAAAAATATTAGTGAGTCAAAAATTGATGCAGGGTGCTATTGAGCATGCAAGTGAAGGCATGAGTGTTATTGATGACAGTTATAATTTAATGGCGTGGAACCAAAGGTATGTTGAATTATTTAGTTACCCGGTAGGTTTTTTGACCGTAGGCAAGCCCATTGAAGAGCTCATTCGCTTTAATGCGTTACGGGGCTTTTGTGGCCCAGGGGATGTTGATGAGCATGTCCTGCGCCGAATGGAGCGGGTAAAGCAGGGCGTATCTTATTATTTTGAACGGACACGCCCCGATGGCAAGGTGATAAAAATGCAAGGTAACCCGATGCCTGACGGTGGTTTTGTGACGACCTTTTCTGATATTACCCAGTACCGCGAAGTTGAACGTGAATTAATGCGCTCAAAATCAGAACTTGAAGCCCGTGTATTGGCGCGAACGATGGAACTGTCGATGGCCAATGATCGTTTGCTTGATGCTAAGAACAAAGTTGATCAAGTTAACTTGAGTAAAACACGTTTTATGGCGGCAATTGGCCATGACTTAATGCAACCACTTAATGCGGCACGCTTATTTACAGCTTCGTTGTTACAGCAGGAACACAACGACCCGCAAACGCGCGAAACGGTGAACCATATTGCCGATTCTCTCAAAGCTTCTGGTCAGTTGCTTGCCGATTTGCTTGATATTTCAAAATTAGAATCGGGGGCCATTGAGGTTAATAAATCGACCTTTGCTATTTCTCAATTACTCAATAATTTTAATGCAGAGTTTGGTGCAATGGCCGCTGATTATTCCGTTACCTTTAAAACGGTTAATTCGTCATTAGCGGTGCACAGTGACATCAATTTATTACGTCGTATTGTCCAAAACTTTTTGACCAATGCCTTTCGCTATGGCTGCGGTGCTAAAGTATTGCTGGGGTGTCGGCGCGTTGGTGACCAAGTTAAAATAGAAGTGTGGGATCAAGGAAAGGGCATACCGGCTGAGCGAGTTGAAGATATTTTTGTCGCGTTTAAACGGCTTGAAAACAGTTCTATTTATGACAAAAATGGCCTTGGTTTAGGACTCGCAATTGTTGACAAGGTGAGCAAGGTTTTAGGCCACAAAGTTGGCCTTACCTCTGAAGTTGATCGCGGTTCGGTCTTTAGTATTACCGTGCCCTTGGTTAAAGACTTCAAACCACAAGTGGCGGCACCCGTGCTTAGTGTGGGCAACTCTGGCTTGGCTGGCGTTAAAGTATTGTGTATCGACAATGAAGAGAAAATTTTAGTGGGGTTAGAGTTGCTGCTTGAACGCTGGCAGTGCGATGTAACGCTGGCTAAAAGTTTAGAGCAGGCGATAGAGTTTATCGATCAAAATGGTGAGTTGCCTGACATTATGCTCGCTGATTACCATTTGGATGATCAAGCGTCGGGTTTAGATGCGATGGATGCGTTACGACAACGTTATCAGTTTGAAATTCCAGGTGTGCTTATTACTGCAGATACCCGCAAAGAATTGGTTGAAGAAGTCGAGGGAAAAAATTACCGCTATATGGCTAAGATGATCCGGCCTGCTGCGCTAAGAGCGGTTATTTCAAGTTTGGTTAATCAATAACACACAAAAACGCCTCACAGTTGAGGCGTTTTGCTATTACTGCAAGCATGTAATGGCTATGGCTATGTTCCCGTTAGCTGTGTCAGGTTTTATCTTTTGCTTAAATACAACAAGTTAGCTTTTCGCGCATGCGTAGCCATGGATGGCGCAGGTAGAGCGACGCAGGATGCCAAAGCCGAGACGCGCATTAAAAGCGGTTCCGTTAAGGCGGTTATTCTATTTAATATCAGCAACTAAGTCGCGGGTCGCTTTTCTTTTACTTTCTTTGGCGATGCACAAACTGGTTTGGATCCAGTTTGAACAGCCTCTGGGTGGCCCGCAGGGTGAAATACACGGATGTATTTCATAAAGAAAGTAACTGGTGTGCCTGCGACCACACTTAAGAGTGTGAGAATTCATAAAGGCCACCGAACCTAATTTATAGCCACACTTAACTACAACATAGCCAATGGCAATGATTGTTTTACTGTGATTATTTGATCGGGGGACTGTTGACTTCAAGTTGCTGTAAAGCAATGACGGCTTGGGTACGATTACGTACATCAAGTTTTCTAAAAATAGCGGTGGCATGTGCTTTAATCGTAGCTTCAGACACCCCTAAATCGTAAGCTATTTGCTTATTCAACAACCCTTCACCAAACATTTGCAGTACTTTGTATTGCTGTGGGGTTAAGTCGGCTAATTTATTACCAAAGTTGTCTTTATCGTCAATCACTAAGTCACTTGGCTTAATATTGGCTGGCAACCAAACTTCACCTTGTAAAACTTGCTCAAGGGCTGTAGCAAGATTGTCTAAAGAGGCTGATTTTGGAATAAAACCACAGCTACCATAATGCATCGCTTTTGCGATAGTTTCATTGTCTTCATGGGCAGAAATTATAACCACAGGTATCGCTGGAAAATGGCTTCTTAAATGAATTAAGGTCGAATAGCCGTGCGAGCCGGGCATTTCTAAATCTAAAATCACTAAATCAATGAGGTCATTTTGGGTAATTGTCTGCTGTAGCGATTCAGCTGATTCGGCTTCTAACCAATTCGCGGCTGGGTAAGACGATTCCAATGCCTGTCGCAAGGCGTTTCTGAATAATGGATGATCATCTGCAATTAAAATTGTAAGCTTGTCTGACATTACGCACTACCTATTATTATTTTAGTTTCTATTAACCCCCTCTTTATAACAAGAACTGGGCTAAACATGAATATATTTTGTGCTTATTTTCATAATTGTTGTGTAAAAATAGTAAGATAGATCTGGATAACAGCTATCACTGACAAAAATTATGAAATTAGCTGTTATTCGCTTATAATCTGTCGAATTATTATTGCAAAGACCTGCCAAGGTAGAGAAGTTGATGTTAGACGTGCCAACGACCAAGGATTTAAGTTATCCGTTCCCTGAAAAACCACAGCCATTAACTAATGGCCAAAAAGAAATTCATAAAGCAAATATCAAACGCCTGCTTAAAGAGCAAAATGCGGCGTTAATTGCCCATTATTATACAGATCCTGAAATTCAAGCCTTGGCAGAGGAAACCGGTGGTTGTGTTTCTGATTCACTAGAAATGGCACGCTTTGGTTCTGAACATCCGGCTAAAAAGTTGATTGTTGCTGGTGTTAAATTTATGGGTGAGACGTCAAAAATTCTTAGCCCTGAAAAAACCGTGTTAATGCCAACTCTTGAGGCAACTTGTTCTCTTGATGTTGGTTGTCCAATTGATGAATTTAGTGCCTTTTGTGACCAGCACCCAGATCGCGTCGTTGTCGTTTATGCCAATACGTCAGCGGCAGTTAAAAAACGTGCTGACTGGATAGTGACATCAAGTATTGCTCTTGAAATTGTGGAACATTTAGACGAGCAAGGCCTAAAAATAATTTGGGGACCTGATCGACACCTTGGCGGTTACATTCAGCGTGAAACTGGCGCTGACATGCTGCTCTGGCAGGGTGACTGCATAGTTCACGATGAATTTAAAGCCAAAGCGCTTAAAGACATGAAAGCGGTTTACCCACAAGCGGCTGTATTAGTGCATCCTGAATCACCAGAAAATATTGTCGCGCTTGGCGATGCCGTAGGTTCTACTAGCCAGCTAATTAAAGCCGCGCAAGACATGCCAAACGACACCTTTATCGTGGCGACTGACCGTGGCATTTTTTACAAAATGCAGCAGTTAATGCCTGAAAAAACCTTTATTGCTGCGCCAACTGCAGGTGAGGGCGCAACTTGTCGCTCTTGCGCTAATTGCCCTTGGATGGCAATGAATGGCTTGGCAGCGATTGAAAATGCACTAACCGCTAATGATTTGTCGCAGCATGAAATCTTTGTTGATGAATCATTGCGTGAAGGCGCATTAATTCCTTTGCGCCGGATGCTTGATTTTGCCGCCCAATTAAAGCTAAAAGTTAAAGGAAATGCTTGATTTGTAGTCACTTGAGCTAACAAGCATTGCTTTAGTTTAATGATTCCCCTATCATAGCGCCACTTCGCAAAGCTAAATTTATTAGCTATGCCACAAATTACTTGGTGAGTTGTCCGAGTGGCCGAAGGAGCACGCCTGGAAAGCGTGTATACGGTAACGTATCGTGGGTTCGACTCCCACACTCACCGCCACATATAGAAAAGCCCGATAATCAAATGATTATCGGGCTTTTTGCATTTTAGCGACTATCTGCTTAGCTGGAACGGTTTAGCCCCATACTTGTATGGAGCCTTGTATTGATGGTTGGCCTGTCTGTGCAGATTATACCAATTACATTAAAAAGGTGATCATTTTTCACGGTTTAAACAAATGATAAGGCTACCGCGTCCTGCTCGCGCCCCTTACCTACGTCCTGTAGGCAACAGCGTTGTTTATTTCATATGGAGAACAGCTACATATGAAAATAAACGCCTCACCTACATGGATGTAGGTGCTGAGGTTCAGTCTGGAACTATGAACCTGTGTTCTAATTCGTTTTTCCTCGCTACAAAACAGATCACTTAAATAATGGAATTGGTATTATTACAGATTGTAGTTAAACTGCAATGAGACAACATAAGCATTAATATTATAGTCGGCTTGGTATGCACTGTTATACAAACGGTCGTCTTGAACGTTGTATTCTTGATCAAGCACAGATGACTTTTTCATAAACATGATACCCGTTGCTAGATCTATGCTCCACTTTTTATTGGCTTGGTAATGTCCACCCACAGTTAACCAAGTTCGGTCATCGGCAGGAATGCGGGCACTGCGATAATCATTACTCACCGGTGAAAAATCTTTAGCGAGACCAGTTTTTAGGGTCCAGTGATTATCTAGCTGATAAGTAACCCCTAGAGCTAATGCCCAAGCATCTTGCCAATATTCTGGAATGTAGCCGATATAACCCGCGCCATCAAGATTTTGTGCTTGCTCTGTGCTGCCACTAATACTGGGATTACTATCATCAGAAATTATTGATATATCGGTAAACTTGCTCCATTGCGTCCATGTTGTACTAAATTGGACTGATAAATTGGGGCTAAATTGTTTATCAAGGCTAAATAAGATGCTTTGAGGAGTATCAAGGCCTAAGGTTGATTTTTCGGTTTTAGCGGGAGATATCGCTAGTTTCCCCGTGGCAAAATTCACTGACGGTTTACCATTTGCGTCGGTAAGTGGCGTATTGTTGATATTTGAGTTGCCTTCGAGGGTGTAATTGACCGCAGAATGATAACTTACGGCAATATTTAAACTGTCATCAACTTGATAATGCATGCCAAGGGTATAACTGGGCTGAACATCGCTGCCCGCTACTTCATAAAAACTTTGACAAAATGCAGGCTGTTCAACATCAGTAAAAAGCCCACCACTTAATTGATTATAGATTGGATTAATGCCGGCACCAGTTTCGCATAAACCACCGTGATCTTTATATTTACTTAGGGTACCACTAGCGAAGTTTATTGCGATGGCGCCGCCCACTGATAACTTATCATTCACTTGCCAGCTAACTGCGGGTTGCAGGGCAATAACTTTGAGTTCTGTTTGCTGGGCAAAATAGCGTCCAACAAAATCATTGTCATATTCACTGCTAGTAGCAAAGGGCACGGCTACCGAAAAACCGAACCCAAGGGTATCACTTACTGGCTGATAATAATGAAAATGTGGAATTAATGAAACACTGCTTAAATTATCCTGAGATTTACCTGTTACTGGTAAACCAGTCGCGCTGGTAGCGCTAGCATTTGTAAACTCACCCTCTAAGTTGAGAACATTAAGACCGATTATATACTGGGCTTGTTCTAATTTTATTAATGCCGCTGGGTTGCTAAATCCAATGCTAGCGTCGGTAATTTGTGCGCCTCTACCTGCATAGGCATTGCCCATAGCGCTTGTAGATTGCTCGAATAATCTAAAACCTGCGGCGTTAGTGCTACTAGATGTGGTTGACAGTATTGCGAGGGTAACCAGTGAATAAGGTCGAATTATTTTCATATTATTTTTATTAGAGTAATTGCTCAATGTGGTGGGAATATAGCGAATTATCAATGAAAAGTAAAAACAAATTAAACGCTAGTTTGAATATAATTAGACTTATTGAATAGGGTGACAAAAAAGGCTAATTGATTATCATTTTTGATCTACACTTAGCCAATGCTCATACACTTTATTCATATACTGCGTTTTACTTTTATACTTGTCTTGATCGTGCTGGCAATGCCAAGTGCAGCGAAGCAAGTGATAATAGTTCATAGTTACCACCTTAACTTTCCTTGGGTAGTACAGTACCGTAACGGTTTTATTAGTGCCATTAACGATGTTGACATCTTAGAATTTGAGATGGACACAAAGCGTCAACCTCAACAAAAACTTAGCAGTATTGCTAACGATGCGTGGCGGTTTATTAAAAAAAACAATGCCGATGTTGTGGTACTTGCAGACGATAATGCGTTGAAGTTACTGGGGCCAAGAGTGATAGCGCATAAAATTCCGTTAGTCTTTCTGGGTATTAACGAAAATCCACGTCGTTATATTCCAATGGCTTTGGGGGCGTCGGGGGTATTGGAGCGTCCTTTATTGAAACGTTCTATCGCGATGTTAAAAAAAATAGACTCTCACTACAATAAAGTTAAAGTGCTGATGGATGATAGTTTTACTTCACGTGCCATTTTAGAAACATCTTTTAGCAATAAACTGTCACAACGAATCTTAGGTATTGACGTTGACACTAAAATGCTGAGCAGCAAAGTGCAATGGCAGCAAGAAGTGCTACTTAGCAAAAGCCAAGGCTATCAAGCGATTATTGTTGCAGTATATGCGACATTACAAGACAACAAAGGCAATACGCCGACGACCAACGAAATAAGCACATGGACCAGTGTATATACTCCGTTGCCACTTTTTTCCTTTTGGTCGTTTTCTGTCGGTAAGGGCAAAGCCATTGGTGGTTTAACAATTAGTGGTATACATCAAGGCCATGAAGCGGCAAAAAAAGTAAATCACTATCTTAAACAAGGCTATTTCAAGAAGATAACAACGGGGAAGCGAGGCGCATTTTTATTTAGTAATTATGAGCTTAAACGTTGGAATATTAACTTGCCCAATGCAATACATTCTCAAGCCCAATTCATTGATTAACTCCTCAAACTTAATTGGTACAGTATTAATTATCACGGCTATCATAGTGAGATTGTGGGCAGGATCGATATCGTGACGCCCTTTTAGTTTGCAGTATATCCAAGTTTATAGTCTTAATATTGCAGTTTAGGCAGTAATTACACGCTTAAATTTTAGATCATGAGCTAACTCACGGTTAATTTAGACGTGCAGCTTCACAGCGGTTGCATGCGCTGTATGTGTTTTATCGTTGAGTTGCTTATGGCTTATAAAACGCTGGAATAATACGTACCATAATTAAAAAGGCTCTAGCTAACATTTAAACAGTAAAAGGTCAATTTATAGTCGCTAATTTAGCACAACTATTTTTAGTGATTAATTTTAAATGTTTCGTAGTAAGGGTGTAATAAAAGGGGAGTGGTGGTTATGGCTAAATGTTTTTTTAATGATATCTATTGGGCCAAATTATTGTGACAAACTTTATATGATAACGGAAATAATAGAAAAGGGTTGCGACACCGTATTGATGTTGCAACCCTTCGGTATTAACTAGCTTTAAAATTACGAATTCTTAGCAGCAACAGACCTAAGCTGAACAAAGCAATGCTTGCAGGCTCTGGGATTGTGCTTAATGGATCAGATGAAATGGTAAACCCAAATGGAACAAGGTTTGATTGTCTTTCAACGGTCGTTAAGCCCAGACAGCCTGAAGCTGCACCAGCAGCACTACATATATCGTCGTTAAGAATACTTAGGGAATTACTATCAGTGATAAAAACATTAACAAAATACTGTTGCAATCCATCGCCATCAAGGGCATCGTAAAAGAAATCGAAATTAGGTAAGCCGCCTTCTAAGATAAATATATCATTACATGGGATTGGGCTAGTGACATCTGCGCAATCACCGGTTGTATTGGGAGTCTCGGCAAACTTTATATCAAAATCAAATAGTTTATCTGGTAAGGCTGGGTTATTCGGCGCAAGTGGATCTAAACTTATGGTTGTTTTAAGTGTAGCACCAGTAAGACTAGTTCCCCGAATTGGGTTGTTGTTATGAGTTAAACTAAGGCCTGTTTCGATGAATGCTCCTGGTGGTGTGCCGCCGCCATAATAGGTATTAACTTGGCCACTCGCATTAGAATTGTCTATTACAAGGCTGCTTTGACCCGAACCTGTACTGGTGCCCCATGATAAACTAGTCGCTGTTGTACTCGCGCCACCGCCAGTAAAGCTAGAGTCGGTAAACTCTCCGACCACGGAATAGTCCCATGAGATCACGCCAGCTTGAGCCGAGGTCGCAGTTAATGCCGTAGTCAAAAGTAAAACTTTGGCACTTTTTAAAATAAAATTATTAGTTTTCATCAGATGCTTCCTTGTTAAAAAATATCGATATCCATTTAATTGATCTGAACTAAAAAAAGACTTACACGTTTGTAAATAATTAATTCCCAAAATTTCATTTGCAAATGTTGCGCCAGCATGTGTAAGGTGTTTTAGAACAAAGTGTTAGTTGTGACTAAGTGCTTAATGTGTAAAATATAACAACGAAAGTGTAAAATAAATCGACAGTGTTGTAGCTGTTTTAAATATCAACTTATTGCTAGATGTTGCGCGAGATGGAGCTTGGGTATCTAAGTTGTTTCAGCGATGCATAACATTTTTGAACTGCTAATCAATTAATTTTTGCGATAACATTTCTGTTTAATGTAAAATTGTTGGGCTAAGGCAAGAAAAAGTTGATAAAAATAGATCTGGAGATGTTGCTTACAAATTATTAGCGCTTAACGTGCAGAATTAGAAATCTATTACAGCGTGATAATTATCTCAATAATAAGATGGCGCACCGTGACAGCTTTATCGTTAATTTACTCATGATTAGCACAGAAGCGGTTTAACTGCTGTCATCTTCTAGGTCTTTGCTCACTCTATCTGAAAAAACTATCTGATCAGACCAGATTGTTCGATAAGGTCAGTTAATTATGTTCAATGCTGGCAAGTTATCATACTTGTGGCTTTTTATCCGTTGCCACTCAGTCGAGCGTGGTAGATATCGGTGCAGATTAAGCCGATAAAACCATTAATTCTTTTAATTATTCACTTAATCCTCAGTTAAGATTTTAGTGGATTTATTCTAACCTGAGCCTAACTACTGTGTAGCTCTGCAATCTTCAATTTTAATTTAAACGCTGACTAAATTTTAGCCTACGCTTACTTTGATAATTATAATAATGGAGGTTTAGAATATGAGTTTGACAGTAAAAGTTCTTATTGGTATGGCGCTTGGTATTGCAGTTGGTTTGGGTATTAATTTAACTGGCATGAATGCAGAAGGTGGCTTTATTGATGAATTTGTAGTTAACGGCTTGTTCCATGTCGTTGGTAAAATGTTTGTAAATGCACTAAAAATGCTAGTTGTTCCACTGGTACTATTTTCATTAATTGGTGGCGTTTGCGGTATTGGTGATATTAAATTACTTGGCAGAATTGGTACTCGGTCATTTGCTTTGTATATGTTAACAACTGCAGTTGCTATTGCTACGGCAATTATCATTGCTGCGGGATTTGGCATCGGTAAGGGTATGAATGCTACTACTACTGCTGAGTTTACTGGCAAAGATTCACCACCACTAACGCAAGTTCTCATTGATATTATTCCGACCAACCCGATATCTGCTATGTCGCAAGGTGAAATGTTATCAATCATATTTTTCGCGATTATGTTCGGTTGTAGCTTGTTAATGGTTGGTAAGAAGGCTGCTGGTGTTATTGGATTCATTGAAACGCTCAATGAAGTGATGATGAAGATGGTTGGCATTATTATGCTGGTATCACCGATTGCAGTTTTCTGTTTGATAGCTAAAGCGATGGCTAATCTGGGCATGGATTTGTTGTTCCAATTGGTCAGTTATGTTGTGGTTTTGATTGGTGCTTTGTTATTCCATTTGTTTGTCACACTGCAAGTTGTCTTAAAAGGGTTCTCAGGTTTGAGTCCAAAGATTTTCTTGAAGAAGATCCGCAACGCGCAAGTGTTTGCTTTTAGTACTTCAAGCTCTAATGCAACCATCCCGGTGACATTACGTACAGTAACTGAACGAATGGGTGTTGATAATTCTGTTGCATCATTTACGGTGCCTTTTGGTGCCACGATTAACATGGACGGCACAGCCATCATGCAAGGTGTTGCGACGGTATTTATTGCTAATGTCTATAATGTTGATCTCGGTATTGCAGGTTACTTAACGGTTATCTTAATGTCAGTACTTGCCTCTGTCGGTACTGCTGGTGTTCCTGGTGTAGGTTTAATAATGTTGTCGATGGTATTTGCTCAAGTCGGCTTACCTATGGAGGGCATCGGACTTATTCTTGGTGTTGATCGCTTACTCGACATGGTAAGAACAGCGGTAAACGTTTCGGGTGATGCGGTTGTGTCGACTATCGTTGCCAAAAAAGAAGGAAAATTAGACGTTGATGTATTCCTTGACCCAGATGCAGGTGCAGTCGATACGGATGATATGACGATCGGTAAACCTTCAGCAGTTTAATGATGACATAGTTACTCATTAAAAATAACCACCTAAAAAAGGGACTCTATATTGAGTAATGCAGATCAGTTAAGACTAAATTTCTTGCTTTTTTAGTCAATGAGATCAGAATCCGATGATTGCAATCATCGGATTTTTTTATGCCTCTGAGTTACGATTTTTACAGCCTGTCGAACTTCTCTCCTGACAGCTTCTCTTCCTTAGCTGAAG
>Ga0209396_1002205_pt1 | contig 20686 bp, 16 predicted proteins | sample GOMGulsemesocosm_6_FD_184638 | JGI IMG/M metagenome (GOLD analysis project Ga0209396, IMG submission 184638) | Methane-oxidizing microbial communities from mesocosms in the Gulf of Mexico - GOM8C Gulf of Mexico (SPAdes) (version 2) | ecosystem: Environmental > Aquatic > Marine > Cold seeps...
ACTTCTAAAATTTCTTCATTAGTTTCACCTAAACCTACCATTAAACCTGATTTGGTTGGTACGGTAGGGTTTGCTTCACCAAACTTTTTCAATAAATCTAAAGACCACTGATAGTTCGCCCCAGGTCTAGCTTTAGTATAAAGGCGAGGCGCGGTTTCCATATTGTGGTTAAACGTATGAGGAGGATGAGCATTTAGTATTTCAAGTGCTTTGTCCATTCGGCCTCGAAAGTCTGGAACTAAAATTTCAACTTTTGTATTTGGAGAATGTACGCTAATTTCTTTGATACATTCAGCAAATTGTTGTGCACCACCATCACGTAAATCATCACGATCTACAGAAGTGATAACCACATATTTTAATGCCATGTCTTTTAAAGTAAGAGCAAGCTTTTTAGGTTCGTCTTTATTCACAGCTAATGGACGACCATGACCTACATCACAAAATGGACAACGTCTGGTACAAATATCACCTAATATCATAAAGGTTGCTGTACCGTGGTTAAAACATTCCGACAAGTTTGGACAAGAGGCTTCTTCACAAACAGAATGTAAGTCGTGCTTTCTTAAGGCTGACTTAATTTCATCAATCCGTTCTGTTGATTTAGGCAGCTTAATACGTAACCACTTAGGTTTACGTAGCATTGTTTCCTTTTCTGAGGTTACAACCTTAATAGGGATATGCGCCATTTTATCAGCGTCACGTAACTTAGTGCCTGCTTCTATACGTGATGATTTAGTTGTCATTTAATGTTTCCAACCCTGTTTTATGAATTATTGTGCTTGAATTAAGCTGCGATGCTATATGTTTAATTAGCGATTCGCCGGCTTCTAGAATATTGTTAGGACCACCTAAATCTGAGGTTTGAACCATTTCTAAACCCGCATAACCACATGGATTAATACGGTGAAACGGTGAAAGGTCCATATTTACGTTTAATGCTAAGCCATGAAATGAGCAGCCTTTACGTACTCTTAACCCTAAAGATGCTACTTTCTTGCCATCTATATATACGCCCGGAGCATCAGGTTTAGCTGCGGCAATAACATCAAAATCGCCCAAAGCGTCAATGATACAGTTTTCGATCATTGTCACCAGTTGGCGTACGCCTATTTTACGTCGTTTTAAGTTAACCAAAACATATAAAACCTGTTGACCAGGACCATGATACGTTACTTGACCACCCCTATCGACTTTCACAATAGGAATGTTACCTGGAGCAAGTAAATGTTCTTCTTTACCCGCCTGACCTTGCGTAAATACAGCAGGGTGCTCAACAAGCCAAACTTCATCTAAGGTGTCGTTATCACGATTATCAGTAAAGTTCTGCATGGCTTGCCATACAGTGGTGTAATCTTCCTGGTTTAGTTGTCTAACGACCAGCGTGTTATTCATTCAATGGCCTCTGTATCATTTTTATGCGCGATATTATAATTGAACACGAGCAATATTACACCGTAAAGCGAGTAAGGGAATGAATGTTTAACGTTATAAATTATAATTAAAGTACGTAACGTACTTCTTCAATAGCCGTTAAGGTTTTATAAATTTTTTCAATATGCTCTTTACTGGTAACGGTTACTGCAATCGATACAGAAAGGTAGTTACCTTTTGAACTTGGCTTTAATTTTGGAGAGTAATCGCCAGGTGTATGCTTTTGTAATTCAGCAATAATCAGGTCAGGTAGTTCATCGCACGCGACGCCCATGACTTTGAAGTTTAAAACGGTTGGGAATTCGAGTAATTCATCAAACTTAGTTTGCATTTTTTTTACCTAGGACTATCTAATAATGATTGTTTAAATTGTTGGAAAGCAGAATGCATCAACTTCGAGATTGTGCCAATTCTACCTTGTCCCACTATTTTATCATTAATTTGTGTTACAGGGCTAATTTCACGAGTAGAACTTGATACCCAAACTTCATCTGCATCGTAAAGTTCTGATACTGTTAGTTCTTTTTCTATAATATTAATTTTATTAAGTTGTGCTATTTCGATAATTACGTCACGAGTAATACCACTTAAAATTAATTGGCTCTTGGGAGGTGTTAAAATTTCATTGTTTTTTACAATAAATATATTACTGGTAGCACCTTCCGTTATTAACTTGCCTCGTTGAAGTAATGCTTCGTCAGCACCTCTAGATGCTGCTTCTTGTTTGAGTAAAATATTACCCAACAACGAAATACTCTTTATGTCGCAATGCTGCCAGCGAATGTCGTCTAACAAAACCGTTCTTATCGCTTTTATGCCATTAAACTCAATAGCTAATGGCGACGGCATAATTAATACGGTCGGGCAGGTTGTGTCAGCTAAATGATCTCGGTGATCAGCAACACCGCGGGTAATTTGAATGTATATAGAAGCATGCTTTTCACCATAGCGTGAAATTAACTCATTAATATGCGTGAGCCACTGTTTGTCATTAAAAGGGGGAGCAATATTAATTGATGCGAGTGATTGGTTTAATCGGTCTATATGGGCTTTTAATCGAAAAGGGGTTTGATGATAAACGGGGATAACTTCATATACGCCATCCCCAAATAAAAAGCCTCGGTCTAAAATAGAAACTTTTGCATTATGTTTGTCGAGATATTCACCATTTAAAAAGACTATATCCGACACGGCAGGGCCTAGTTAGCAAACTGTAATTTTACGTAATCCATTAAGCGACTAAACATACCGCCTTCATTAATTTCTTGTAAAGTAACTAATGGATATTCAGCAATATCTTCGCCATTTAGTTGAAGAAATACTTTACCTACAACTTCTCCCTTAGTTAATGGTGCTGTAAGTTGTTTACTTAACTCAAAGTTTGCTTCTAAATTTTTACGTTGTCCACGTGGAATGGTAATCGGCGTACTTTCTAATATACCTAAATCAACTTCAGGAACATCACCCATCCAAACGCGGTTAGTCACAAATTTTTCACCAGCTTGGTATGGTGTATAGGTTTCAAAAAAACGGAAGCCATAGTTTAATAGCTTTTTACTTTCAACTTTACGAGAACGTTCACTGTCGGTGCCCATTACCACACTAACTAAACGCATACCGCCTTTGGTTGCAGAGGTAACTAAACTGTAACCAGCTTGAGATGTATGCCCCGTTTTAAGGCCGTCAACATTCATACTTTTATCCCATAACAAGGTGTTACGGTTGTACTGCTTAATATTATTGTAAGTAAACGATTTTTGTTTATAAACTTTATACTCTTCAGGAACATCTTTAATGAGTGCTGTTGCTAACGCAGCCATATCTCGAGCTGTGGTTTTATGCTCTTGGCTGTCTAATCCATGACTGTTTTCAAAGAAGCTGCTGTTCATACCAAGTTGCTCGGCATGAGCATTCATTAAATCGGCAAAAGCACTTTCGCTCCCTGCAATATGTTCAGCCATAGCCACACAAGCATCATTACCTGAAGCAACGATAATACCTTGGTTCAGTAAATCTACAGAAACTTCAGTACCAACTTCGATAAACATTTTTGACGAATCAGGGAAGTTTTTAGCCCATGCTGACTCACTGATCATCACTTGATCGGTTAGGTTAATGTTACCTGCTAGTAACTCTTTACCTATGATATAGCTGGTCATCATTTTAGTTAAACTTGCGGGTGCCAATAAACTATCAGCATTTTCTTCAGCAATAACTCTACCCGTTGTAAAGTCGATCAAAATATGAGCTTTAGCGTTAATTGACGGTGGAGCCGGAATAATATTATTTGCTTGAGCAGGGGTAAAAGCGCTAAGAGAAAGAGTCGTGATAAGGGTGAATATTTTTGCGCGCGACGAAAGCACTTTTTTCGCCATAAAATTAAGCATAATGTTCCTTGGAAATTTTTATGTGTAATACCAATAATGAAAAGCAGTATAGCATTATTTTATTTGATTGCTACGCTGTAATGCCTATGAAATTGTTACGGTTAATGTATCTAAGAGACTGTTGACCTTTCGATATTGTTTTTGCCCGAACAAAGTTCAACCGCGAAAGTTCAGCAGACCCTAACCACTATTCGATTTAAATGCTTTTGGGTAACCTTTATATTTTATTTCTTTTAGACTATTTTCGAGAACTGTAAGCTCTGTAAATGGGCCCATTTTAACGCGATAAATTCCTTGATTGTAAGGCATGACTATCGGGTGAGGGAATTGTGTTTGTAATTGTTTCACCACAGTACGAGCTTTCTGCTGATCTTTAGTCGCAAAAACTTGTACATAAGTGGCCGGTAGTAGGCTTGGAACAGAGGCTTGTCGCTGGTGGTTTGGTGGGGTGACTACCTCAATTGAAACGTTTGCGGTTCCGGTGTTTAACATGTCAAGTTTGTACGCTGCACTATAAGATAAGTCTATTACGCGGCTTTCATGGAAAGGACCACGGTCATTCACTCGTACGATTACGGATTTGTTGTTACTTTTATTGGTTACTTTAACATAGGTAGGTAATGGCAAGTTTTTATGAGCCGCACTCATACTATACATGTTGTAAATTTCACCGTTGGAAGTTAAATGACCATGAAACTTATTGCCGTACCAAGAAGCGATACCCGATTGTTTAAAATTGTTAGCTGAAGGCATCACTTTATAGTGCTTGCCGCGAACCGTGTAGTTTTTGTTTCCGCCACGACTTTGTGGTTCAACTCGTGGAACAGCATCATGTAATTCTGCCGTAGATGGAAGCCTAGTAGGTGTACTATCATGTTTTTGAGCATATCTTCCCGTGTGGGTACTACATGCGCTAAGGATTAAAACAACAATTACCAGTAAGTTTTTTTTCACTTCTCTTCCTTAAGTTGAGTTATTTATTGAGTTATTTAGCATTATCCATGGACACGTTTATTTGTGCTTATAGCCATAATAATGCCAAAACCAGCCATTAATGTCACCATAGATGTACCGCCATAACTTACCAGAGGTAAAGGCACTCCAACAACCGGTAATAAGCCTGAAACCATGCCAATATTAACAAAAACATAAACAAAAAAAGTTAAGGTTAAACTACCTGCTAACAATTTTGTAAAGGCTTGTTGAGCATTAACAGCAATGTATAATCCTCTCATTACAATAGCGAGATAGACAAGTAATAATGCCGCTACACCAATTAAACCAAACTCTTCACTAAAAACAGAAAAAATAAAGTCAGTGTGACGTTCAGGCAAAAACTCAAGCTGCGATTGTGTGCCTTGTAACCAACCTTTACCATCAACTCCTCCAGACCCTATCGCTATTTTTGATTGTATAATGTGGTAGCCAGTACCTAATGGATCTTGTTCAGGATCTAGAAAGGTTAATACTCGTTGCTTCTGGTAAGGTTTCATTAAGAAAAACCACAAAATAGGGGCGAAAGCGGAGGCTAACCCTGCACAAACCGAAATCAACCGCCAACTTGCACCAGCAAGAAAAATAACGAAAATTCCAGAGCTCGCAATGAGCAGGGAAGTACCTAAGTCGGGTTGTTTGGCAATTAATAATGTCGGTATAAGTGCTAAAACAAAAGCGATAACAATATTCTGTGTTTTGGCAGGTAAATCATCTTGGCTTAAGTACCAAGCGACAGTAATGGGCACCACAAGTTTCATTATTTCAGACGGTTGAAATTTCATAAAACCTAAATCAAGCCAGCGCTGTGCTCCTTTACCAATATGACCAAAAAGTAATACGGAAACGAGCATAAGTATGCCAATAATAAATACCGGAACCGCCCATTTTTGATACGCCATTGGAGGTATTTGTGCAACGCCAAACATAACAACTAGCGCTATACCTAATCGAGTCGCTTGACGAATTACTATAGCTAATTCTTGACCACCAGCGCTATAAACGACAAATAATCCTAACGTCATCAAACATAAAATACCAAGCATTAAAGGAATATCAATATGTATACGTTGAAATAGTGTTCGCTGTTTCTTTTGATCTTGGCCTGCAGTTCTCACGGGTGTGTACTCTTATTCATATTTCCATACACGTTAGTGTGATGTGGATGACGAGTTTCATCTTGACTAATAATGACTCTGTCACCAAAGTATTGATCCATCAATTGTCTTGCGACAGGGGCGGCATTGGTTGCTCCACCACCTTCGGCTACGTTTTCTATGGCAACAGCGACTACAATTTCTGGCGATTCGTATGGGGCAAATGCGATAAACATTGCGTTATCACGCTTATTCTCTAGTGTTTTTTTAGCGTCGTATTTTTCGTCTTGTTTGATATTGGCAACTTGAGCAGAGCCCGTTTTACCTGCTGCATCGTAGGTACTGCCTTTAAAAGCGTTATATCCGGTTGCCCCAAATTTTTGAACCGTGTTGTGCAGACCATCAAGTACCAGATCCCAGTTAGCTGAATCATTGAGAATGACAGGCGCTTTATCTTCATATAAAATTTCGTTAGTCACTATGCTTCGTTGTTCTTGACCATCAATAACCTCAGTGATTTCTTCTGTGGTCGACTTAAGTAAGTGAGGGATTTTTATTTCGCCTTTGTTGGCTAAAATCGATGTTGCGTTGGCTAATTGTAAAGGTGTTACCGTCCAATAACTTTGTCCAATACCTACCGATAATGTTTCACCTGTATACCATTGTTGATTATATCGTGCTCGTTTCCACTCTACGCTAGGCATAATACCACTGCGTTCTTCATGAATATCTATGCCGGTATAATCACCAAAACCAAATTTTTCCATCATATTAGCAATGCGTGTGATGCCAAGTCGAAACGACAAATCATAATAATAAATATTACAGGACTGTTCTAAAGATTTAGTTAAATTGACCTTACCGTGTCCCCAGCGCTTCCAATCGCGGCGTTTGGTTTTTACGCCTTTTAGTTGGTAAAAACCCGGGTCAAATATTTCGAATTCAGGCGTAATTAAGTTTTCTTCTAATCCAGTTAGGGCTAGAAAAGGCTTTACCGTTGAAGCCGGAGGAAATCTGCCTTGAGTGCTTCGGTTAATAAAAGGCAGGTCTTTTGAATTTCTTAATTTGTTATATTTTTTGCTGCTTATACCGTGAACGAATAAATTACCGTCGTAACTTGGGTTTGAATACATTGCTAAAATTTCACCCGTTCTAGGGTCCATGGCAACAATAGAGCCACGCTTACCAGACAATGCACGTTTGGCTATCATTTGTAATTCAATATCAAGACTTAGTGTAATGTCTTTACCTGGAATTGGCGGGGTAAAGTCTAATGTACGAATGATTCGACCTTGGTTGTTAATCTCAACTTCCTGATGGCCAATGGTTCCGTGTAACATTTCTTCGTAATACTTCTCTAAACCGAGCTTACCAATGTTACGTGTTGCAGCGTAGTTGTCAGCCTTATTTTGCTCTTCAAGTTTTATATTATCACGTTGATTGATCCGAGCAACGTAGCCTATAGAGTGAGTAGTAAGATCTGCAAATGGATAATATCGTTTTAAACGAGCTTCAATAAAAAAACCTGGATATTTATGTTGATTTACCGAAAACTCAGCGACTTGCTGATCGCTTAATCGTGAGCTTATTTCAAGCGGTTTGAAACGACGTTTGCTGCGTAAAGACTTTAAGGCTTTCTGTTGTTTTTCAGAACTAATTCCCAGTAATTCGGCAACTTCTACTAGCGTTTCATTAATATTTTCAACGTTTTCAGGAATAACTTCTAAACTGAAAATAGGCTTGTTTTCTGCTAAAAGCACACCATTTCTATCGAAAATAAGGCCTCTATTTGGCGCTACAGGAAGGAGTTTTATTCGATTAGAGTTAGATTTTGTTTGGTATTTATCGTAAGAACTGACTTCTAAATCATAAATGTTACTGAATAAAATCAATAACATGATGATGACGCCAATAAAAGTAATAAATGTTCTTCGTGCAAAGAGGTTTGCTTCAGCAGAATGGTTTCTTATAGATATGCGTTTACGTGAGGGCACTCGATACTATTCTCTGTGATAAGGATGATTATTATTGATGCTCCACGCACGATATAAACTTTCAGCCACAATAACTCTAACCATTGGATGAGGTAGTGTAAGTGGTGATAAAGACCATTTTTGTTCGGAGGCTTTAATACATGAAGGCGCTAAACCTTCTGGTCCACCAACAAGTAATGCAACATCTCTACTGTCGTGTTGCCATCTTTCTAGTTGTGTCGCCAGTTGAGGAGTAGTCCAAGGTTTACCCTCAACTTCCAGGGTAACAATGCGATTACCTTTGGGTATAGCGGCTAACGTTAGCTCTCCTTCTTTCTCAAGAATACGAGCTATGTCGGCATTTTTTCCACGCTTTCCTGGAGGTATTTCTACGAGATGAAAAGACATGTCTCGGGGGAAACGCCTACAGTATTCGTTAAAACCTTCGGTGATCCACGATGGCATTTTATTACCTACCGCGTACAGGGTAATGCGCATAACGAGTTAGATTATTCCCAAAGCTGTTCTAATTGGTATAAGTCTCGTGTTGAGTCAGTCATGATGTGAACAATCACGTCACCTAAATCAACTAACGACCATTCACCAACGTCTGTACCTTCAGTACCTAAAGGTTCAACACCTTCAGCTCGACATTCCATAGCGATCGATTGACCGATAGATTTTACGTGACGAGTTGAGTTGCCTGAACATACAATCATGTAGTCAGCAAAGCTTGATTTTTCTGAGATATCTAAAATAGTAATATCTCGGCCTTTCATGTCTTCTAATTTTTCAATAACGAAGTTTTTTAGTGCAGTAGTTTCCAACGTTGGATCTCTATAATGTCTTTAATGTACTTATAATATCACTTTTTGATACAGAGGTAACCTAGCTTTAATACTTGTCTGAACAAAAGTGATGGGGAAAGTTCAATAAATAGCTAAATATTCTATCTATATAGTTGATGTAATTTGATATATTCAAGTATAGGCAATGGAAGCCAAGCCTGACAACTTATGTTGTTTGAGATGTTTTTACGGATTTTTGTGGAAGAAATATTAAGGTTTTCTGATTGGTTCAAGTAAATATTACCAATATTTTTTTTAATGTTTTTGTTTTTTTGTTTAACCTGATGCCCATTTAATAATGTCTGAGTATCGGTATTTACTGTTGATAAGTCGAAACCCGGGCGAGTATTCACAATAAGATTACAGCGCGCGAGAATATCTTGCCATTGATACCAACAAGTAAAGCTTAATAACGAGTCCATGCCCATAATGAAATACAGTTCGCCGTTAGGGTACTCTTTTTTAATTTCTTTGATAGTGTCTATGGTATATGAAAGGGTTGCACGTTGTATCTCTCGTTTATCAAGTACAAAATCAGCCTCATTTTCACAAACTATTTCTACCATATTTACACGATGTTCTGTTGTCGTGTTCGTAGTGTTTTTATGTGGTGGTTTATGCGCTGGAATAACGAGCAACTTGTCGAGAGAAAACTCTTTAAACACTTGTTTTGCCGGTTGAATATGTCCTATATGTATAGGATCAAATGTCCCACCTAATATGCCTATTCTCATAGTTCTCTAGCTGTATTCATAATCTAGACTATATTCTGAGGTGACTTGCCCATGATAAAGCGACAAGCAAACGTCTGATAATAATAAAAAAGCGTTAAAATCGGTGGTTGTTTTACTGATCAAGTCAATTTGATTCAGTCGACTTAATGCATGATTTAAATTGGTATTACTGATGTTGGTAAGCGCATGCTGATATAGCGGCTTTTTCTTATCCCAAACTCTATATTGTTTATAAATATCGGCAAGTGATTCACCTTGCTGCATCTTTTCAGTCATTTCCATGAGCTGAATGATTTCTTTGTGAAGAAACCAAACTAATTGACCAATAGGGGCTCCTTCCTGTTGTAATTGGTCAAGTATTGTTACGCACTTTTTTAAATCGCCAATAAGTAAAGAGTCAATAATTTGAAAAGGATTAAACTTGGCTTGTTTTATTATTATCTTTTCAGCGTCTTGTGCCGTAATAAGTGTATTGCCAAATAATATCGATAGTTTTTGTAACTCTTGGTCGAGTGCAAGTAAATTCCCTTCAAATAACTCTATCATCATCGGAATAACGTTTTGATGAATGTTTAAATTCAATAATTTAATTTGACGTGCTAACCATTGATTGAGTTGTTTTCCTTCTATGTCGTATAACGGAAGAAAACAGCCTAAAGCCTCAATGGTTTTGAACCATTTCTTCTTTTGTTGGGCAGCATCTAATTTTGCGCCATGAATAATTAACACAACATCGTTAGAAAATCGTTCGCTTAAAGCAATTAAAGATTTTCCGCCTGCGTCATTTAATTTCGCCGTTGTAATTTCTACTTCAATAACACGTAGGCTAGAAAATAAACTCATTGCACAATATTCTTGCTCAATAATATTCCAGTCAAATTTATCGTCTGCACTGAAGCGAATATGCTCGTCAAACCCTTGTTGTAAAAAGTGAGCTTTAAGCGTGCGTAAGCTATCATTTTTTTGCCAAGGCTCATCACCAAAAACTAACCATACAGGTTTAAAACCTTGGTTGAGGGTACTGGTTAAGTTATTGTGATAAATACGCATTAGAGAGTTATTTCGCCTTTATAGCTTGATACTAGCTAGATTTCTTAGAATTTTATTGGCCGCTTCGTGTCGCATTTCGCTTAACATCAATGTAAGTTCGCGACTTTTTGCTAGGGCCAAATTTGGATCATCTTGATAATCTCGATTCAGCTCAATCTCGTAGGTGTTTTGTTCTTGATTATTAAAAAACAATTGGTATTGAACTGAATATATTAATTCATATTCGGCTACTTGCCCATTTTCAAATACAGAAAGCGTTCTTCTATCTAGGGTATCTTTTAATATTCTTAATTCGGCAACGTCTTGGTCAAAGCTTTTGATGACGTTGACCTTATTAATCATCAGTTGTTGCTTGACTAAACGGGTTAATTCTCCGTGCTTATCGGCCGAACTTAAATAAATATTCTGTAATTTAGGTGACAATAAATAGTCGCCACGTAATTTAAAACCACAACCTTGCAATAGGCTTACAATAAAAATCAGTGCAGCGAACTGTTTTAAATTTAATTGCTTAAAAAGAGAGAAAGCCTGTGTTTTGTCGAATATTGTCATGTGTCAGTATTTATCATTATTGTTGTTATAAAATTAAGCATAACAAACAAGGTTTATTCCAAGTAGATTAATTACCGTAACATATAAATAAGGCAGAAATAATCTCTATTTCTGCCTTTTATTTACGGTTGCTAGAAGCTTAGATTAATTTGCAACGATGTTTAAAAGCTTACCTGGTACATAAATAACTTTACGTACGGTTTTGCCTTCGGTGAATTTTATTACATGCTCATCAGTTAAACCAATTGTTTCAACTGTTTCTTTAGAGGCATCAGCGGCAACGGTAATTTTAGCACGTAACTTACCGTTAACTTGAACAATGATAAGTTTCTCGTCTTCAACTAATGCACTTTCGTCAACTGTTGGCCATGGCGTGTTTTCAACATTTCCACCATTACCAATAATTTTCCATACATGGTGGCTTAAATGAGGAACGATTGGCGTTAACATTAAAATAACAGCTCTTATCGCTTCCTGCATTACGATGCGGTCTTCAACGCTGTCCATTTTCGCTTTGGTTAAATGGTTCATCAATTCCATTATCGCGGCAATCGCCGTGTTAAAGGTATTACGACGACCAATATCATCACTTACTTTACCAATTGCTTTGTGCAGTTCTCGGCGTAAGTTTTTTTGGTTTGCGTTTAAGGTAACACTTGCCAATGTTTGTTCTGCGGTTAATGCTTCTTTTTGAGTAAAGTCGTATGCAAGTTTCCAAACACGTTTTAAGAAACGATGTGCGCCTTCAACACCTGAGTCCGACCATTCTAATGTTTGCTCTGGTGGCGATGTAAACATGATAAATAAACGAACGGTATCAGCACCGTATTGTTGAATAACATGTTGTGGGTCAATACCGTTGTTTTTAGACTTAGACATTTTACTCATACCTGCTGAAATAACAGGTTGTCCATCTATTTTACTTGTTGCTGTCGTAACATGACCTTTTTCGTTTCGTTCAACGTTAACGTCAGATGGAGCAATCCAATCTTGTGCACCATTTTCAGCTTCACGGTAGTAAGTATCTGCTAAGACCATACCTTGACATAACAAACTTTTGAATGGTTCGTCACACTCAACTAAACCAACATCTCTTAATAATTTATGGAAGAAACGAGCGTAAAGTAAATGCAATATAGCGTGTTCAATACCACCAACATATTGATCTACAGGTAACCAGTAATTTGCTTTTTCTGGGTCAAGCATTTGTGAATCGTCATCTGATGAACAAAAACGAGCGTAGTACCATGAAGATTCCATAAAGGTATCAAAGGTATCTGTTTCACGTAATGCTTCTTCGCCGTTATAGGTTGTTTTAGCCCATGCTGGATCATCTTTAATAGGTGAGGTAACACCATTCATAATTACATCTTCTGGTAATACAACCGGAAGTTGATCTTCAGGAACCGGAACCGACTCTCCATTGGCAAGGTGAAGCATTGGGATTGGTGTTCCCCAATAACGTTGGCGTGAAACACCCCAATCTCTTAAACGGTAGTTAACTTTAATTGACCCTTTGTTTTCTTCAACAAGTTTGTCAGAAATCGCTTTGAACGCTTCTTCAAACGTTAAACCGTCAAACTCACCAGAATTAACTAGGGTATTTTTTTCTGTGATAGCTGCTTTAGTTATATCGTCATCTTCAGAGCCGGCGATAACTTGTTTTATTTCTAAACCGTACTTAGTAGCAAACTCCCAATCACGTTGGTCGTGACCTGGAACAGACATTACTGCACCTGAACCATAATCCATTAATACAAAGTTAGCTGTCCATACGGGTACTAATTCACCGGTTAATGGATGAATCGCTTTAAGACCCGTATCAACACCTTTTTTCTCCATTGTCGCCATGTCAGCTTCAGTGGCTTTGTTGGTTTTACAACTTTCAATAAAATCAGCAATAGCAGTGTTGTTTTTAGCGGCTTCTAATGTAAGAGGGTGTTGTGCGGCTAACGCTACATAAGTAACACCCATAAGCGTGTCTGGTCGAGTGGTGTAAATATCAAAGCTTTCGTTTGAATCGGCAACTTGAAAGGTCATTTCTACACCTTCAGAACGACCAATCCAATTACGTTGCATGGTTTTTACTTGCTCAGGCCATTCTGTTAATTGGTCTAAGTCATTTAATAACTCTTCAGCGTAATCGGTAATTTTGATAAACCACTGTGGAATTTCTTTACGTTCTACAATCGCACCAGAGCGCCATCCTCTGCCGTCAATAACTTGTTCATTAGCAAGTACTGTTTGGTCAACAGGATCCCAGTTTACCGTTGCATTCTTTTTGTACACTAAACCTTTCTCATAAAGCTTAGTGAAAAACCATTGTTCCCAACGGTAATAATCTTTATTGCATGTTGCTAGTTCACGATCCCAGTCATAACCAAAACCTAATGATTGAAGTTGGCTACGCATGTAGTCAATGTTTTCGTAAGTCCATTTTGCTGGTGCTGATTTATTTTTAATCGCCGCATTTTCGGCAGGTAAACCAAAGGCATCCCAACCCATAGGTTGCATTACGTTTTTACCTTGCATGCGCTGGTATCTAGAAATTACATCGCCCAAGCTATAGTTACGCACATGCCCCATGTGTAATTTGCCACTTGGGTACGGGAACATCGCTAAACAATAAAACTTTTCTTGATCTGGCTTTTCAGTTGCAGCGAAGGTTTTATTTTCAGTCCAATGTTGTTGAACTTCTGCTTCTATAGATTGGTGATTGTAAATGGATTCCATTAAAGATTTCTCAGGTATTCAAAAATGATTTGTGAAGTTGTTTGAGCCAACAATATCCTTTAGTTTAATTCTCGTTAAGAGATTAAATATTGATGATAACGGGTATTAGTCGCACAAAAACGCATAAAATAATGCACATAGAATACCTTAACTGCATCACTATCGACAAGTTTAATCGGTCAGAACGGGTTAAATAAACCCTGAAAATAAGCGGAATGAACTATACTGACTAAATAGCGTGATAATAGCGTTATCGCCACCCAGAAAACTGATTGGAGGGAGTGTGATGAATAAGAAACCCCATACCTATAATTCATACTACGCTGACTTTTTATCTTGGATTGAAGACACAAAGCAACATGAATTAACTCAGCTAATTGATCTTGTTGAACATGCTAAAGTTTGGCTGAAATCAGCGGAAAGTATTCCTGAGGAAAAATGCCTACAGTTTATTGATAATCTGACCCTTGATCTGCAAGAGTTTTATCAGCAATCACGCACCGAAATAAAACATTCGTTATATTCAAAAATAGTTGAAGAGTCTTTTTGGTCAAATGTGTCGCATATGACAGATCAAACGCAAGTTGAGTGGGCTGAACTAATGGAAGACTTCGAGCATAAAGGCCTTTATCATGTAGGAGAATTTGTTGGCTTTGGTGAAGTCGAGTGTTTGTCTTGCCATAACGTGCAATCAATTTTCCATTTAGTTGAACTGACCCCTTGTATTAAATGTGAAGGAATTACGTTTACCCGAAAAAGTTTGACGACGTAATCATTCAATTCGGCAAGCTATTTCAACGTTATTTTGCTATTCGCTTGTGTCTAAGAGTACACTGTACCCCTTAAATCTTTTTCTTTATTTTCATCACACTAACTAGTGAGACCTGTATGACATCAACCACCGTTACCACATTACTTTCCCCTCACCAGTTAACGGCTCAATTATCTGAATCTCTTTTTACTCAATCTAAAAAAAGTGAAAATACCGAGCAGCCTTTTGTGGGGCATGAAAGAGCTAAAGAAGCCTTAGAGTTTGGTTTGTCGATGAATGCTATTGGCTTTAATGTATTTGCTATGGGCGAACATGGTACGGGTAGACAAACCCTAATCAGACAAATGCTAGCTGATTCGGCTAAGCAACAAGACACACCCGAAGAGTGGTGTTACATCAACAATTTTGATGACCATCATACACCAAATAAGTTATACGTAAGTCCAGGAGACGGAAAACAATTAGTCGCACGCATTAATACTTTTATTGACGACTTGATTGGATTATTTCCTGAATTATTTGATAACCCAAGTTATCAAAGACAAAAATCGGCGATAGATAGAGAGTTTAATCAAAAGTATGATGAAGCGATTGCTAAAGTAGAAGAAACCGCTTTGAAATGTAATGTTATGCTTTTTGAAGAAGAAGGTGAGATAGGCTTTTCTCCTGTTGTTGATGGGAAACCATTAGATGATAAAGAATTAGCAAACTTATCTGAAGAGAAGCGTAATGATTTTTACACGTCTTTAACTGAGCTCGAAAATCTTTTATCAGAGGAGCTTATTGAGCTGCCTAAATGGAAGCGACTTTCTACCGATAAACTTAAAAAACTGAAAAATGAAACCGCAGCGCAAAGTATTCATCCTCTACTAAAAGAACTTGAACATGAATTTTCTAGTAATTCAGGTGTACTGAGATATTTATCTAAAATTAAAGTGCATGTTGTTGATACGGTTCTTGATATTTTGGTAGGAGAAACTAACGAGAATCAGAAGGCTAAAGACAATCGAAAACTTATGGTTGAGCAGTTTTTACCTAATTTGTTAGTAGCACGAGATCCTGACGAAGGAGCTCCGGTAGTTTATGAACAAAACCCTACCTATCAGAATTTGTTTGGTCATGTAGATTTTGCAAGTTTTCAAGGAAGTAGTTATACCAGTTATCGTTTAATTAGACCGGGTGCATTGCACAAAGCAAATGGCGGTTATTTATTATTAGATGCCGAAAAAGTATTGAATCAGCCATTAGTATGGCCAAGGTTGAAATTAGCAATAAAAACACAAGAAGTTATAATCGAGAATCCATATTCTGAATTTTCACAACCTGGTTCATATAGTCTTCAGCCAGAAAAAATACCGCTGCAAGTAAAAATTGTTTTGTTAGGCGAGCCTGATATTTATTACAGCCTTCAAGAATACGATCAGGAGTTTAATGAATTATTTAGGGTGTTAGCTGATTTTGATCGACATTTAACCAATTCCGATGAAAACCTAATTGCTTACGCTAACTTAATTAGACAACGAGCAGTAAGAAATAAATACCCTGAAGTGTCTGATTCTGCTGTTGTTGAATTAGTAAAGTACGCACTTCGTCGAGAAGAGCATCAACATAAAATATCTGCGAATATTGTTCAAGTGAACGACTTGCTTGATGAAGCCAATTACCTTTGGAATAAAGTTAAAGCGAAAGGTAAATTAACGGCAGAACATGTTCAACTTGCTCTTGCCGCAAAACAACGTAGAACAGGACGAATTAGCGAAACCTGGCTGAGTGAAATTAAAGAACGACAAGTTCTTATTACTTCTCAAGGTGAACAAGTGGGTAAAGTAAATGGCTTAACCGTGCTTGAAATAGGTGAAAGTGTCTTTGGCACACCGGCAAGAATAACAGCAACTGTTTATGCCGGCAGCCAAGGTGTTACTGATATTGAAAGAGAGGTTGAATTAGGTAAATCGATTCACTCTAAAGGTTTTTTATTATTAACGGGCTATTTAGGTCATAAATACGGCCAAGAATTCCCGGTATCTATTTCTGCCAATATTGCTATTGAACAATCGTATGGCCATATTGATGGCGATAGTGCTTCAATGGCTGAGTTATGTGCCTTGATCTCTGCCATTACGTTATTGCCTATCAACCAAGGCATTGCTATTACCGGCTCTATCAATCAACACGGTGAAGTGCAATCGATTGGCGGAGTAAACGAAAAAATTGAAGGATTTTACCGTTTGTGTAAAGACCGTGGCTTAACGGGTACGCAGGGCGTTATTATTCCTCGGACTAATGTCATTAATTTAATGTTATCGCCTGAAGTGATTAATGCGGTAGAACAAGGCGTATTTGCTATTCATGCGGTTGATGATATTGATCAGTCGTTAGAATTGCTCATGGATAATATTGCTGGTGTAGCGAATAGTTTAGGTCGATATCCACGTAAATCCATTCATAGTATGGTATTAAATAAACTGGCTTCATATGCCGAAATGTTAGAAGGCGGAGAATAACTCTAGGGCCTGTTGATCTTTCGAGATTACTTTTACAGCAATATGTTTGATATTTAGACAAGGCAGAGTATGTGACGTGTAGCTGGCTACTCGAACATGCGATAACGCAGTATAAATTTCAAACACATGCTGCCCTTTGGGTTCATTTAAAACGAATTTACTCATTGCTGTTCGCTTTTATAATACGACTGCATGGATGCAGAAGGTAGGGCGACTCAGGAGACAAAGCCGAGAACGACTATTAGACAAAGCTCACATCGCGATTAAATCCGTTTTAAATTGAATAAAATTTAACCCTGAAAGATCAACAGGCCCTAGGCCGAAATTACATTATTTATGGCTCGAAGTTTGAGCCTTCATAAGTTTTATTACGTTTAGATTGTTTTTTAGTTGAATAATGTCTGTTTGTCTGTATAATGCGCGCCTCGATAAAGCTGACTTGGAAATAAGTCTTTTGAAGCTTTATTTGAAAATGAGTGGGGTATATCCGCCCAATTGACTTGCCCAGCTAATATCCAATTATTAGCATACCGAATGTGCCTTAAGTCTTCCTGGTGGTTTCCTCGTATATGTATGCGAGATTAACGATAAATACCAATAATGGTGTATCGTGTCTTGCCAAGAGAAGACAAAATTTATGACTACAACTAACGATGCTCCTGTGAGCTTTGACTCTTTAGGCTTGCCTGAAACTTTATTATCTGCATTAAAATCTTTAGGTTTTGAATCATCAACAGCTATCCAAGCTCAAACAATTCCGCACCTTTTAGCGGGTAAAGATGTATTAGGCGAAGCGCAAACAGGTACTGGTAAAACTGCTGCGTTTGGTTTGCCTGCAATTGCAAAAATTGATCCTTCAATCAAAAAGCCACAACTTATGGTATTAGCACCAACTCGCGAATTAGCGATTCAGGTGGCAGAAGCGATTGAAACATTCGCTAAAAATATTAAAGGTTTAAAAGTTGCTACCTTATATGGTGGTCAATCTTACCAACCACAATTTCAACAACTAGAACGTGGCGCACAAATTGTTGTGGGTACTCCTGGTCGTTTAATGGACCATTTACGTCGTAAAAGCTTAAAGTTAGATAACTTACGCTTTTGTGTTTTAGATGAAGCCGACGAAATGTTAAACATGGGCTTTTTAGAAGATATCGAGTGGATCCTTGAGCATCTTCCAAAAGAAACGCAAATGGCATTGTTTTCTGCCACTATGCCTCCTCAAATTCGTAAAGTTGCGAATCGTTTCTTAAAAAATCCAGAGCACGTAAAAATTGCTGCTGTTAAACAATCTAAAGCGAATATTGAACAGTTCGCATGGAAAGTTAGCGGTATAAGTAAAATTACGGCGCTAGAACGTATTGCTGAAACAGTTGAATACGATGCAATGATTATATTTGTTCGTACACGTAACGATACTGTTGATGTTGCTGAAAAACTTGAACGTGCAGGTTACCCAGCACTTCCGTTGAATGGTGATATGAACCAACAACAACGTGAACGTACTATTGATCAAATGAAATCAGGTAAATCTTCTATTCTAGTTGCGACAGATGTTGTTGCACGTGGTTTAGATATTCCTCGTATCTCATTAGTAATCAACTACGACTTACCTGGTGATAACGAAGCATATGTACACCGTATTGGTCGTACAGGTCGTGCTGGTCGTGAAGGTGTTTCAATTGCTTTCTGTCGTCCACGTGAAATGTACTCTTTACGTCATTACGAACGTTTAACATCAGGTACGATTAAAACGTATGAATTACCAAGCATTCAAGAGATTGGTAAAGCACGTATCGAACGTACTAAAAATAAAATGGTAGACGTTGTTGCAAATAGAGACATTAACGCAATGCGTGAAATCGTTGAAAAAATGGCTGAAGAGTCAGAACTTTCAATGGCTGATTTAGCAGCTGCGTTATTATTTGAAAGACAAATAAAGCAACCGCTTCATCCGAAAGAAGATCCAAAACCTCGTCGTGATACTCGCGAACGTAACGACAGAAATGACAGAAACGGTCGTGATAGAGATCGTAACGGCGGCCGCAATGAACGTGGTAACCGTAACGAACGTGGTGGAAGAGATAACCGTGCTGAAAGAGCGCCGCGTAAAGCAAAAGTAAACCGTACTGACGTTGATTGGCAGACTTACCGTCTTGAAGTTGGTAAAGAGCATGGTGCTAAGCCTGGCGATATTGTTGGTGCTATCGCAAACGAAATCTCATTAGATAGCAGCTATATTGGTGCGATTAACTTACATGAGAAACATAGTTTTGTGCAGTTACCAAAAGGTATGCCTGAGAAGTCGTTCAAACAATTAAAGAACGTTCGTATCCGTCGTCAAGCGATTGATATTAGTGTTTCTGATGCTGCACAAGCTCCGGCTGAACAGCGTCCACGTCGTACTGAACGTCGACCAAACTAATCAACTGAGTTAATCAGTTTGTAAAAAGGCGCTTTTTAGCGCCTTTTTTTGATCTATTTTTTGCTCTCTCTTAAAATAACAAAGAATTTAAACATCGATAAATTCACGCTGTTTCTATCCTTATACCATCAAGCTTATTTGGGTGTAATGTTTTGTTTACGGTGTTCTTGTGTGCCTTGTATAGCTTGCGATGAAGTTGTTCGTTATTCGTTCGAGCTGTGAGTAAAGTTATATGTACGTCCAATTTTTTGACCGATTTCTCTAAAGCTTCCCCTTCAATAAATTCACATTAATAATGAGGTTATGTTTAGTTAATTGAATGAGAAGTAAATGTCTGAAACCTCTTACAACGAAAACCCTTTAAACCTACGTGGCATAGAATTTATTGAATACGCTTCACCTGATTCTGATTTTATGGAACATGCTTTTTATGGTTTTGGTTTTTCAAAACTTAAAAGCTTTAAAGGTCGTGATATTGATTACTTTAACCAAAATGATATTCACTTCTTTTTAAACCACGAAACTAAAGGCTTTTCTCATGAGTTTGCTAAAAGCCATGGGCCAGCGATTTGTTCGATGGGGTGGAGAGTTGATGACGCAGAATTTGCTTTTGAAGAAGCATTAAAGCGCGGTGCTAAATCGGCTGCCAACGTCGATAATAAATTACCTTATCCAGCGGTATTTGGTATTGGCGATAGCTTAATTTACTTTATTGAAAAGTTTGGTGCTAAAGGTTCTATTTACCAAGATGACTGTGAACCACTTGAGTCTCCCGTTATTGTTAAAGATAAAGGTTTTAAAGCGGTAGATCATTTAACCAATAATGTGTATCAAGGTACCATGGAAAAATGGGCAAACTTTTATAAAGACATCTTTGGTTTTACTGAAGTTCGTTATTTTGACATTAAAGGTGAAAAGACAGCTTTGGTTTCATATGCGTTACAGTCGCCTTGTGGAACTTTTAGTATTCCAATTAATGAAGGTAAAGGTAATACTAATAACCAAATTGATGAATATTTAGATGAATACAATGGCCCAGGTGTTCAGCACTTAGCTTTTATTAGTGATGATTTATTAGGGTCGTTAGACCAACTAGATAAAAACATTATTGATACCTTAAACATAGTGCCTGAATATTACGATGATGTATTTGATAGAATCCCGTGGATAAAAGAAGACCATGA
>Ga0209396_1002207_pt1 | contig 20685 bp, 15 predicted proteins | sample GOMGulsemesocosm_6_FD_184638 | JGI IMG/M metagenome (GOLD analysis project Ga0209396, IMG submission 184638) | Methane-oxidizing microbial communities from mesocosms in the Gulf of Mexico - GOM8C Gulf of Mexico (SPAdes) (version 2) | ecosystem: Environmental > Aquatic > Marine > Cold seeps...
AAGAATTAGCTGAAAAAATGAAAAATACTCATTTAAAGGACTTATTCTCTCAAGATAACAATCGTTTTGACGAATTTTCAATACAAATGCCAGGCTTATTGTTCGATTACTCTAAAAACCTGATCACATCAGATGAAATGAATGCATTGCAATCATTAGCACAACAAACTGAGTTAACAGCTTGGCGTGATAAAATGTTTGCAGGAGAAAAAATTAACTTCACAGAAAATCGTGCCGTTTTACATGTTGCATTACGTAATAGAAGTTGTGCACCCATTTTTGTTAATGGTAAAGATGTTTCACAGTCTATTGCTGCTGAACTTTCAAAAATGCACGCTTTTGTCAATAAAGTGCGTAGTGGTGAATGGAAAGGTTATACCGGAAGAGTGATCACTGATGTTGTAAGTATCGGTGTGGGTGGGTCTAATTTAGGTCCTCAAATGGCTACTGAAGCGTTACAAAATTATGCTGATGAGACATTACGCATTCACTATATTTCTAATGCCGATGGTGTTCAAATATCTAAAGTATTAAAGCAATTAAACCCAGCATCTACATTATTTGTTGTATCGTCTAAAACTTTTACTACTTCTGAAACCATGGCTAATGCTAAAACAGCGGTAGCTTGGTTGAAATCTGTTGCGAACGATGACACTGCCGTTGCAAAACATTTTGTGGCTGTAAGTACTAACCTTGAAAAAACAGCTGAATTCGGTATCTCTAGTGACAATGTATTCACTATGTGGGATTGGGTTGGCGGTCGTTTTTCAATGTGGTCTGCAATCGGTTTACCAGTTGCTTTATATTTAGGCTTTGATTCTTTTATTGAGTTATTAGAAGGTGCTTTTGAAGCTGATGAGCATTTTAAAAATGCACCATTAACTGAAAACGTACCTGTAATAATGGCTTTATTAAGTATCTGGAATACCACATTCTTAGGTGCTAAAGCACAAGCAATATTACCTTACGATCAAACAATGCATATGTTGCCAGCTTATTTACAGCAAGCTGAAATGGAAAGCAATGGTAAATCAGTCACATTCTCTGGCGAAGCTGTACCATATACAACGGTGCCATTACTATGGGGTATGACAGGCATTAATGGTCAGCATGCATTTTACCAATACCTACACCAAGGTAATACAATTGTACCTGCTGATTTTATTGGTTCAATAAAGCCAACTGTTGAAGTAAATAATCATCACGAAATATTAATGTCGAACTTTTTTGCTCAAACTGAGGCGTTAATGTCGGGTGTTACGGCTGAGCAAGTAAGAGAAGAGTTAACAGCTAAAGGCCATAGTGCGCAAGAAATTGAAAATTTAGTGAATCATAAAGTGCATAAAGGTAATAGACCAACAACATCTATTTTACTAGATCAGGTTGATGCAAAACATTTAGGTAAATTAATTGCTTTATATGAGCACAAAATATTCTGCCAAGGGATCTTATTGCAAATCTGTTCATTTGATCAGTGGGGCGTTGAATTAGGTAAAGGATTAGCTTCAAAAATTCAAAATGAATTAGAAAATAATGATGTAGAAGCAGAGCATGACTCATCGACAAATGGTTTAATTAGTTACTTTAAAAATAAAAGAGTTTAAGTACGTGTAAAGAATACCTTGAACGGGTAGCGCTGGAGCTATTGGGATCTGTGGTTTTGTGAGAGGAACGCAGACTCCCTTTACTCATTTATTAAAGTACTGTTTGTTTCATAAAAATAAAATTATCGGAGTTAAATTACTTTCAACTCCGTTTCCTCTTTTTGTTATAATCATATTCCCACCATATATTTACAATAAATACTTCTCAGTTTTCAATAAAAATAGTTACAATGCCACTAATTAGCATCGATTGTATCAAGGATTTATAAATGACAAATATCACAGAAAAATTTTTTAATTCTAAAGCAGAATTAACTGCCGCATTAGCGCAAGATATTGAGGTTCGCCTTGTTGAGGGGATCAAAAATGATGACCGCGCAGTAATTTGTGTTTCTGGTGGTTCATCACCAAAACCAGCATATCAGCACTTATCAAAACTACCGCTTGCTTGGGATAAAATTGATGTGGTTATGGTTGATGAAAGATGGGTTGACCCAAGCCATGATAAAAGTAATGAAACTTTTATCAATCAAACACTATTGCAAAATAAAGCGATAGAAGCCAATTTTTTACCTATGAAAAATAAGAGTGCAACGGCATTAGAAGGGCAGATTGAATGTGAAAAAGCATTTAAAACTTTAAAGCAGCCTTTTGATATTACTATTTTAGGAATGGGTCCAGATGGGCATACCGCATCTTTATTTCCTCATGCCGAAGGTTTAGAAAATGCACTATCTACAAACGATTTAGTGTGTGCAATTGAAGCGATAAAAAGTGATGTAACAGGTGATATTACACAAAGATTATCGTTATCACTTCACGGTATTAAGCAATCTAAGGTTGTTAAATTATTAATCAGTGGTGAAGAAAAATTAGAAGTTTACAAACAAGCAAAACTTGGGGGTAAAGTAGAAGATATGCCTTTACGCGCAATACTTAATCAAACTGATGTAGAAGTTCAAGTTTATTGGGCTCCTTAATCAAACAGACTTTATGAATTACATTTATTATGCTTAATTAGGTTTTCTTTCATAATAAATGTAATCCGCTTAATTTTAATTATAATTATCCTCACTCTAATTCTTATATCCCTCTGAATAACTAATCGTTAAGCTTTTGATTTTAATTAACTTAATTTCAATGTTGAATAGTGCGAATACTCAGCTATATTTACAGTTACAATTTATCTGTTGGTTACATCTTTACACTGTATAGTTACTTTATGTAATATCTCTCTGGTAGAATGAAATGCTCACAATATTACAAAACCTTTGTTTATATAGTGTTAATGGTTTGTGTTATATATATTTTGTAGTTAAATGTATTTTTGTACAAAAAATATAAAATAAATGTAGCCAAGATGTAATTACGTGTGTATTGTTTGTATCTAGATGACAGCGTTGTCACAATTTTATTATAAAATATTGACAACGCTGTCATTATCACTGGGCAGAAAGTGAACTAAAAACAACTAAATGATTCGAGGGGAATCCTGTGTTAGCTAAAAAATTTAAAAGAAATCTATTAGCAGTTAATATTGGTCTAGCAATGAGTGCTGGTTTTACTGGTACTGTATATGCTGCTGATGAAGTAAAAGTAAAAGAAGATGTTGAAGTAATCGAAGTGCGCGGTATTCGCCGTTCATTAGAAGCTTCAATGAATACTAAACGTTTTGCCAATGCAGTTGTTGATGCTGTAACAGCAGAAGATATTGGTAAATTTCCTGATAATAACGTAGCAGAAGCACTTGGTCGTATTCCTGGTGTGAGTGTATCGCGTCAATTCGGTGAAGGTTCTTCAGTTTCAATCCGTGGTGCATCTAATCAATTAACACTTACATCTTTAAATGGTCAAAATGTTGCGTCAACGGGTTGGTATTCTCAACAAGCTATTGACCGTTCATTTAACTACTCTATGCTTCCACCAGAAATGATTGCAGGTATGGAAGTATATAAATCATCTCAAGCTGATTTATTAGAAGGCGGTATCGGCGGAACTGTAATTGTTAATACTCGCAAACCACTAGATTTAGATTCATTAACTATTTTTGGTTCAGTTAAAGGTTCATATTCTACGGCTTCTGAAGAAACTGACCCATCAGCATCTGGCTTAGTTAGTTGGAAAAATGATGATGAAACATTTGGTATTTTAGCTGCTGTTGGTACTTCTGAGTACTCTTTAGTTCGTCGTGGTGATGAAGCATTAACTTCATGGGGTGGTCGTGTTGCACCATCTCATTTTGAACAGAATCGTGACCGTACAGCTTTTGATGTAGCACTACAATATGCACCAACTGATGAATTAGATTTTGGTTTACATTACATGAACCTAGAATTAGGTGCTAACAGTGTAAATACACAAGTTTGGATCCCGCAAAATTTAGATAACTGTAGCTCTACTAATGCACAGGGAGTACCAACTAAGTGTACTACTGTTGCTGCAGATAACCAAAGCGGTTATTACGACGTTCGTCCTCGTAATGCCACAATGGAAAGTGAATTAATCGCTGCTGATTTTACATACCAAGGTGATGGTTTCAAACTAGAAGTACAAGTTGGTACATCTGAAGCTACTGGTGGTACTGATTTTGAGACTAACGTTGCATATATTTCTGGTGTAAATGGTGCTGTAGGTACTATTGATGCAACTGGCGATATGATCAAGTATGACCTAGACCCAGCGGACTATGCATTGCCTTCTGCAGGCGAATATGCTGGTTGGGAAGGATTACAAACAGGCGGTATTGTAAATCAACCTAACTCAGATGAAGAAGCGTATGCACAAGCTGATTTAACATTTGATGTTGAGTTTGGTGCAATCACTTCAATCAAAACGGGTGTTCGTATTTCAAACCATGAAGTGAAAAAAGAACAAAATCGTCCTGATTTAGGTGATTACGATGGTGCAGCTGAAGCTGCGTTAATTGATGGTTCTCGCTTCACTAATGGTACATTAGATGCAGGTTCATCACATCTTACTATGCCAGCTCCTAATGCAGCTGAAATGATTGCTTATACTAAGAGCCACATTGACTCTTGGACGCAAGAACGTTCTGGTTATGCTTTATTAGAAGAGGACAGTGTTTCTGCATACATAATGGCTAACTTTGAAGGCGACGGTATTCGTGGTAACTTCGGTTTACGCTACGTTAGCACTGATGCAACTTCAACTGCTTTTGAAGTTGATCCAAACTATGTAGATGCAAGTAATTCATTCAATAACGGCTATTCAACGAATCTAGTTGAAACTGATGGCGATTACAGCCATGTATTACCAAGTGTTAACCTTGCAGTTGATGCTACGGAAGATGTTATTATTCGTTTCTCTGCAGCTTCTGTATTAGCACGCCCTAACTATGACGATATGTTTAGTAACTCAGCTTTAGCTGGTTATGCTGATACAATTCCAAATAATGAGACTGTTATTGTTGGTAACCCAGCACTAAGCCCATTTAAAGCATTCCAATCTGATTTAGGTGTTGAATGGTATTACAGTTCTTCGAGCATGGTTGCATTAACTTACTTTGTTAAAGAAGTTGGCACATTTACTACTTTCTCAAATACTGCAGATCAATCAATCGGTATTGTAGACCCAGATACAGGCCTTGATAACTGGCAGGTACAATCTAAGAAAGATGGTAACGGTGGTACAATTGAAGGTATTGAATTCCAAATCCAACATGCGTTAGATAATGGTTTTGGTACAGTATTTAACTATACTTTTGCTGATGCACAAGCTGATTCAAGTAACTATGTTGATGGGAATAGTGTTTTCTCTGATTCATCTAAGCATACTTTAAATGCAGTTGGTTATTACGAAAATGAAGACTTCTCTGCACGTGTTGCTTATACATGGCGTTCAGAGTACATGATCCGTGAAACAGGTTTCTATGGTGCTCGTGAGCATCAAGACTTCGGAACACTTGATTTAAGTGCTTCATATAATCTTACTGATAACATCACAATCACTGCTGATGTAACTAATCTTCTTGAAGAAGATAGTGTACAAGTTGGCCGTGACCAAGGTGAAACTCCAGTTAACTGGAGAACATCTAACGGTTACCCAACAGCTAGCTATGAAGGTGAAGCACGTTATTCTTTAGGTGCACAATTACGCTTCTAAAAATAACTTAAATAATAAAAAAACCCGGCATTGTCCGGGTTTTTTTGTATTATAGATAGTAATAACTAGCGAATTGGATAACTAAATGAAAATAAAAAAAATAGCAATTGTAGGTGGTGGTACAGCTGGCTGGCTAACTGCCAATCATTTAGGTAAAGCGCTTCTAAACCGCCCCAATACATCAATTACGTTAATCGAATCACCTGATATTCCATCAATCGGAGTCGGAGAGGGTACTGTTCCTATGATGCGTGAAACGTTAAAAAGTTTTGACATATCAGAAACAGACTTTGTTCAGCAATGTGATGTGACGTTTAAACAATCTGTCAAATTTGTAAATTGGTTAGATAAAAAAAATCATGGTGAAAATAACTATTACCATCACTTATTTGATTATCCTTTTCCTTTAGGTGATGATTTAGCGCCATTTTGGCTATCGACTGATAAAAAAACGCCATTTTCTGATATTGCATCATTTCAAGGCGCGATTTGTGATGCCGGACTAGGTCCTAAGACGATATCGACTCCAGAATACCAAGGTATAACGACTTACGCATATCATTTAAATGCTAAGAAATTTGCTAAGTTATTAGCAAAAAATGCCTGTGAAAAATTTAATGTAAAACATCAATTAGCAAAGGTTACCGACGTGAACCTTAAAGAAGACGGTTCAATAAAATCACTTAATTTAGAATCTGAGTCAGGTAATAAATCAGAGTCGGATTTTGATTTTTACATTGATTGCTCAGGCTTTAGCTCATACCTGATGAGGAAAAATTTAGATATAAAATTTATAGATAAATCTAATGAACTGCTGATAGATACTGCAATAGTAGTGCAAGTTCCTACAAATATTGATGATGATATTCCCTCCTATACAATTGCAACTGCGCATCAAGCAGGTTGGATTTGGGATATCGCACTGCCACAAAGGAGAGGTGTTGGCTTTGTATTTTCATCAAAACATATGAATGAAGAGCTAGCAAAAGAAAAACTCGCAAAATATTTAGGCAAAAATTTATCTGAATTACCACATCGCAGTATTCCAATGAATATAGGTTACTTAGAAAAGTTTTGGCATAAAAACTGTGTGGCTATTGGCTTATCGCAAGGTTTTGTAGAGCCTTTAGAAGCCACTGCAATTTTGTTAGCTGATTTTTGCGCGAAACAACTAGCGCAAAACTTTCCTGATGAGCAATCTCAATGCGAACACTTATCAAATATGTACAATAAACGTATTACCTATTGTTGGGATCGTGTTATTGATTTTATTAAATTACATTACTGTATTTCAGATAGGGAAGATTCACAATTTTGGCTAGATAACAAAAAAGAAGAGGGTATTTCAGAGCATTTACAGCAGCTGTTATTACATTGGCAATCATTTTCACCTAAAGCTTCTGATTTCTTTTCAAAGTTTGAGATTTTCGATGTTGAGAACTTTTTGTATGTGCTTTATGGTATGAAGTACCAGACCTCATCTACCGATTTAAGTGAAAGCTATTTAACAAAAGCAAAGTCTGATACTGAGCAAGTGAAGAAACATGCTGATGCTTTAGTAACTGAGCTACCTAAGCACCGAGAGTTAATTAATAAAATTAATCAATTTGGCATGCAAAAACTTTAACTGTAGTTAGCTGTACTTGTTTTTAAAAAATAAAGTACAGCTAAACCGCATTACTTACTTGAGTAGAGTTCTATTAATTTTCTGTTTGTATCGAGTTTCATTTCAGCACTCTTTCCCATAAGTTGTATTGATTCAAAGGCTTTATCTAATATTTCATCAGATAAAGTGCCACACTCAACATATTCAGGTAAATACTCCATACCGTAGATGATATATTGCCAGCTGGATATATTGAATATGTCATATTTATTTGGGAAATCGCCCTCAGTCGCACCATAATGTTTCCATGATTCAAGCTTATCTTGTAAAGTTGCCGGTATGGTTTGGGGATCCGTTTGATCTATCCAGAATTGAGAGTCTTTTCGATTAGTTAAACAATAATGCAGTTTTACGAAATCAATAATGTTATTCCATCTCTGGGTAAAAATTTCGTTGTATTGTTTTTGTCTTGTTTTCATAGCTTCACGGGTTTGAGGAAACCTGGCCGCTAGCGAACGAACTCCAGCTTCTACCATTGCAATAGCTGTTGCTTCTAAAGGTTCAACAAAGCCACTAGAGAAGCCAATAGCAACACAGTTTTTTTCCCATGACTTTTCTCTATGGCCTACATCAAAACTTAAATGCCTCAGTTTAACGTCATCACTGGCAGGAATATCTAAATACTTTAATAATAACGCTTCAGCGCGCTCAGGTGTTGTATGTTTAGATGAATAAACATAACCAGTACCACGTCTTGATTGTAAGCTGATATCCCAAATCCAACCCGCTTCTTGTGCTGTTGAAATAGTATGAGTAGGGATGGGGGTATTCAGGTTCTCATAAGGGACTTGCAAGGTAACGGCACGATTAACTGATAAGTATTTACTTTTGTCTATAAAAGGTACTTTAAGTGCTTTGCTTAACAGTAAAGAAGAGAAACCGGTGCAATCTACAAAAAAGTCTGCTGCAAATACGGTATTATCATCTGCAATGACAGATTCAATAAAACCATCTTCATCAAGTTTAACTTCTGTAATATCAGCAAAAGAGTGAACAACACCTAGATTTGTCATGGCATGCTTTTTAACAAGTTTACCGAGTTTTGTTGCATCCAAATGATACGCATATTTTGCCATCCAGGCATATTCAGGGGTATTTAAATCTTTAGGGGCCAAATTTTGATCGCATAAATGCGCTTGCAGGCATACTGAGTGAGCAAAGTCTTTTGTCGTTTTGTTATTGTTTTTATTTCGAACCCAATACGCAGATAAATCAATACCTTTTGGCATGCCTGTTGGATCAAAAGGATGGTAGTAGCTGTGCTTTTGTTTATCTGGTTCATGTAGCCAATTACAAAATTGTGCGCCTTGCTTAAAGCTCGCATCACACTGCGCAAAAAAATCTTTTTCACTTAAACCGATATCATGCAAGGTATTAACGATAGTAGGGAAGGTACCTTCACCAACGCCTATTGTTGGAATGTTTTCTGACTCGATTAAGTGGACTATAATATCTTGGCCTGTTTTTTTAAAAGAACTAGCCAACATTGCTGCACTAAGCCAACCAGATGTGCCCCCACCGATAACATTTACACTTTTAACTTTTTTCATAATGAAATCACCACTTTTTTATTAGTATAATTTAAATACTTAAGACAGCGCTGTCAAACTGTGTTTATGATTTATTAACATTATTCTCGAAATAGTTTACATCCAAGTATCACTAATTAATTGACTGGCATATTAAGTTATGTAATATGGAGTCATTATTTTATAGGCCACAGCAAATCTCAATTCTTTAGTGGCTATTTGTTATACGGAGAGTAGTACCCATGGCGGAAAATATCCAACCTTTACACAACCAAACGCATGCTAATACAAAAATAAAAAATGGCATCAATATCGAATTTATCAAAACTCAGCATTTAGTGCCAATTGTTGCACATGAGTTTTCACGTATTGCTAACGAGTATCCAATTGTATTTGTTAAAAATTCAGAATCAGGTGAATTTCAACCTGTTGCGATGCTAGGTTTAGAGCCAAATGAAAACCTAATGGTTAAAGATGACCAGTGGCAAGGTGCTTACGTACCTCATGCTTTAACTCGTTACCCATTAATTTTATCTGCAACACCAGAAGATAAAACAAAACTAATCGTAGGTATTGTTGAGTCTAGTGATTTAGTTGGTGAAGAAGAAGGCCAAGCTTTATTTGATGAAAAAGGTGAAGAAACAGATTACCTTAAACGTCGTAAAGATTCTTTAATTTCTTTTGTTGAGTTTTCTCAAGTAACTGCTGGTTTTTCAAAATTCTTAGCGGAAAAAGAGCTGTTAACTGCCCAAACACTTACTTTAGAAATTAAAGGTGAAAAGCGCGATATTAACGGTATTTATTTAATTGATGAAAAGAAATTAAATGAATTATCTGATGAAGATTTCTTAGATATTCGTAAACGTGGCTACTTAGGTCCAATCTACTCTTTCTTAACTTCTATGCATCAGGTTAATCGTTTAGCACGTCTTAAATCTGCACAAGCTTAAATAAAGATTTATAAGTTTAAATAAAGCCCAAGTTTTCTTGGGTTTTTTTTTATCTTTTTACTACAGTTAATAGAACCTCATATACTTCCATTCTAAAAATTATTTGGCACCGAATATGCTTAATATATATGCAACATAAAATAAATAATATTTCATCAATTTGAGGAATTTAATTATGTTTAGTAAAGAATATTGCCGGGCATTAGAGTTAAGAATGTTTAAAAAAAGCAAAGAGATCCAGAAGTTAAGATCTCAGCTATTCTTCTTGAAAATTATTAGTTTTACATTTTTATGTTTGTTTTTTGTCAGTCAGATGCAAATTGCAACTTAATTTGCATTTTAACGCGTAAGTTTTTTGACAAAAACAACAACGAATAACGCTAAAGTAAAACTTCCGGAAAAAGCTTCGCATGCAGCAATGACTCTAGAGAAGCCAACCGGTGTAATATCTCCGTAGCCTAAAGTCGTAAATGTGACGATACTAAAGTATAAACTGTTTAGTAACGCAGAAAGGTTTTTGCTTGATGAATTATCTAAGCTAAATCTAATAATATCGTTGGCATAACTGACACCAAAAATAAAATACAAAATTGCACAGCAAAAAATTAAAGATAATGAGAAAAAAATAACATTTAATGGCTTTTCTCCATAGCCACATAATACATCTATAAATTTAGAAAATAGTCGTCGTTTAGACCATTTAGGGTACCGGTACCGACGCATAATAAGCTCTTGATGGGTAAACTTGCCCGACAACTCAAAAAGCCCTTCAAACTCGGCTGCTTTTCGTAAATCTCTATAAATCTCCTCCGATTGTTCATAATAATCTAATGCAACGTCAAATTTACCTTCTTTAATCGCACTAGCAGCTTGCTTTTGCTGTAATATCTTACTACCAATATTTATATTATCTATTCGGGTATTGAATAATTTTATACCTAATAAATTAGTATTTACCAGGCTACAGCAGTGTAAGTTTGCGCCTTTTAAATTTGCTTTCATTAAAGATGCGTCTTCAATTTTAGTATTGAAAAGGTGAGCGCCTTTTAAACTTGCTCGATAAAAATCACTCTCGCTTAAATCATATCCTTCTTTAGAGCCTCTTTTTACTAAGTTTAAGCCATCTAAATTAGCTCTCTTTAATTTTAGACCTCGTAAAAGTCCTCCCGATTTAGCGTACCTTTCGAGTTTATCCTTTAAATCTAAACCACTTTTATCGAATTTCTCATCATGCCAGAAGCAAAAGCCAGTGCCCATATCAATTTCCTGACAATGCTGGCCATCAGATGAGTGGTATTTACATTTTGGTTTTTCTGTCATAAGCATCAGAAATTGTGTGATTTATATTAATATAATGGTAGCAGGAATCTAACAGCTTGCTCAAAAATCAATTACTGAGTTAGTTTTTTATGACTGCAGCAGAAATTCTTTTGAAATCATTTCTTAAATTAATGTAACGTTCTTCATGAAGGTGAGGCAGTTTTATGCCATCTACTAATTGAAATGTTTCTATGCATTTCTGATGGGTTTGCTGTTGATCTTTTTCTGAGTGCTGCAAAACTTGTAATAAGGCTTGAATTAAATTTAAAGCACTGCCTGTATTAACCGGTGCATATTGCAAAGCTTTTTCAAACGACTCAATTGCAAAACTAAAATTACCTTTTTTATACTCTTCGATTCCTTTCTTATTATGTTCTTCAAATAGTTTAACGCTTTCTTGTGTTTTTTTAGTCTGATCGCAGAGCATTGCATCAACAAAGTCTGTATTTGAGTTATGGTCATTTAAGCTATTGTGTTGTTCAGTCGCAGCTTCAAATTCACCTATTTGCATGAGTGTTAAAATTGATTCAGGGTATAAATCTAAAGAAAGTGTTTCGTTTTTTTCTTCTAATTCAAAATGAAGGTTTGCTAGGTCTTTTTTGGCATTTAAAAAGTCCCCTTGCACAGCACTGATCCTTGCTTGGCATAAAGTTTCAAATGTTGAAAAAGAAGTTTTTTCGAACAGTTTTTTTTCTTTTTTAGCTTGTTGAATTGCTAATTTAGTTTCTTTTAAATAATGTTCTTTATCTGGTGTGTTATCCGTATTTTGTGCTGCGTCTAGCAATGAACGGATGTAATTCAATTGATGTTCAATTGATTGGTGTATTGACTTCCGACTCATAACTAATAAAGATTGACATGCATTAACCAGACTATTGTATGCATTATTTTTACGGGCAATATCGGCTACTAAATATTGCCGAGAAAATGAATAGGGTGATATAGATGAGCTCTTCTGTATTGCTTTTAAGGCTTGCTTATTTTCACCTAGCGCTAATAAGCACTTAGCTTTTATATCATGAGCCTCTACGCGAAACCTATTTTGCTCTAACACTTCATCACATAACTCTAGTGCGTCTTCATATAAGTCTTGCTGATAAAATATATCTGCTAAAGAAGTCAGCGCCCATGGTACACGTTTAGTATTGAGCTCATTAACGAGGATTTGTTCGGCTTCACTAAATTCTTTTTTTTCTATGTGGAGATTAGATAATAATTTTGAACAATATTGTCTGTAGCGGTTATTTAGTGAAACAATTTTTTTCACTTCTTCAATAGCGGAATCTTTATCATTGTTTAAAAGTGCAGTTAGGGCAGGCTTTAGTACTAATTTTCGACTGTGAACTTTATCAATTCGTTTTTTTAATACGCCTTGTGAGAAAGGTTTTATTAAATAGTCATCAGGTTCTGCTTCAACAGCGCCTAAAACCATAGGGCGAGTTGTTTCACCTGATACAATCATATAGATAGCATCAACAACTAAGCAGTCTTTAGCCCTAAGCTCTTCTAATAATTGACGACCATTTTTTCCTAGACCTAAATTATAATCAATAAATAGCAGATCAAATTTTACTTCCATACATTGCTGAATTGCTGACTCACCTGTGTCTGCAAAATGTATATTTCTAGCACCTAGGCCAAATAACATACCTTTAAGTAATGTTTGAAAAGATCGTTGATCATCAACAATCAATACTTTCTTTTCTTTAAAATTAATAATATCTTTTTTGGGCATATAGCTTATTTGTTTAGCCTTTCACTACTATGAATAGTAAACTATTTAACTGATAACTGCGTTAGAAATTTAATTAGAGAACAACTTGTTTATAGATTACCATTTAAAAAAAAGCCATAAACGAAAAACAATCGCAATTAATATTAAAAATGCTGAAGTGACAGTTTTAGCACCAAACTTTGTGCCAAAATCCTATATTGATGAATTAGTGATTAAAAAGCATCAATGGATAAAAAGTAAGGTTGACAAGCAAAAGTTAGATGTTTTTGTTATCAAAAATAAAAAGTCAGCTTTAGAAAATCAACATTTTCAATTGTTTGGACAGACTATTTCAATAGTATGTTATAGAGCAAAAGCCTCATCAATAAAGTTTGAAGACAATACATTGTTTTTATATGCATCAACAAGAGTCAAAAATATAAACTCACATTATCAAAATCAGATTAAAGAATTTTTAAAACGCAGCCTGCAAACATATCTCGATTTTAAGTTAGTTGAGATTGCAAATAGCATGCATTTGAAATTTACCAATTATCAAGTGAAAACATATAAGAGAAGATGGGGCTCATGCAATTCAAAAAAAGAATTAACTTTTAATATTTTATTAGCGGGCGCACCTAAGTGGGTGATTGATTATGTGATAGTGCATGAAATTGCGCATTTGAAGTATTTAAATCATAGTCAAAGGTTTTGGTGCCTTGTAAATAGTCATTATTCAAATGTGAAAGAAGCGGAAGCGTGGTTAAAAATAAATGCGATGAGTTTGGATCTTTAAATTGGGATTAATATTTTATGTAACTTATAAGTTTAACTGTAAATAGCGTTTTGAATATATTATTAATTATGGGAGATGAATTAAAAAAGAAACTGGTGGAGGGAGGTGGATTCGAACCACCGAAGGCTGAGCCGTCAGATTTACAATCTGATCCCTTTGGCCACTCGGGAACCCCTCCGCAGTATGCGGCGAATAATAAATATTTATTATTCTTGCTTGTATTCACACTTAATTCGGCCAAGAAAAAAGTGGTGGAGGGAGGTGGATTCGAACCACCGAAGGCTGAGCCGTCAGATTTACAATCTGATCCCTTTGGCCACTCGGGAACCCCTCCAGAACACGAAGCGGATATTATCAAAATTATCTCTCCTGTAAAGCTATTTTTTTAAAATAATGTTTGTTTGCTTGATTAGTGCTCATTTAGTTTGAAATGCAATCAAAATAGCTTTGTCTGCATGGTGTTACCAATATAATTGAGTTCATGATATATATTTCGCAACAATAATCTTTAAAACACACCGCTTTATGAAAGTAGGCCATATCTAGGTATCTGCACCTATTCATTAATCATTGTGATTGTATTATTAGGGAATATATCAATTCCAAGAACTAAAATTTGATGATTGATTTAGAAGTAATTTCTTCTTGGTTGAGGATCACAATATATATTTAAAAAACTGATAAATATAATTCAAGATGTTGGTAGTTAGGTCGATAAGGTTTTAACTATCTTAAACTGAGTAATTTGATGCAACTTGAAAATATTTTGACGAATGAAATGCAACTAGGCAATCAATTGTCTCTTTGTGTTGCTGAGAATCGTCGAAATGATTTTTCAATACTTTTGGCTATGTTGTCACAAGATGCGTTGGAATTCTCACAGTTTCACCTTCCACAAAGTGAATCTCAAAGTTTTGATACTAAGGATAATGCCCTTAGAGTATCTTTAGGAGTTGCGGTTGAGCAAAAATTAGCGCCTGATGAGTTTAATATGCTTATTGGTGAGGAAAATGCCAAAATCGTTCAACAGCAAGGCATAGAGCAGTTTAAACTTATGAATTGTTTATCGCCAGAACCGTTAGCAATTAGAGATGATATGCATCATATCCATAGTCAGATAATTGATAATTGTGAATTGTCCGTAAGACAGAGGTTACAACCTAAAGATGTTCAGTTAAGTCAAAATCAAATGAATGCGGTTGATTTTTATAACCAGTTACAAGAACCTAAGCTTTATGAACCTTTGACATTACTTCAGGCATAAATTATCGCCTGAAGTAACAACTATAATTATTTATAGTGACATTTTTTGAATTTTTTATTGCTGCCACATGGACAAACATCATTTCTATTAAGCTTTACTTCTGGTGTATCTTTAATATCACCATCTAAATAAAACCAGGCATCATCTACTTTAATGAATTCAGACTTTTCATGTAGTGTGCAATAAAGGTTGCCAAATAGGTAGTGTGCTTTAAATTCAACGTAACCTGTATCTGATTGATCTTGCGAATCAATCATTTCTAGCTTTATGAATTGGCAGCTATTAGCAAATTCCGCGATTTCTTTAACCGGATTTTCTGCTTGTTTTTCTGCTGCATACGTATTGAATATATATTTCGCATTGCCTTGTGTATATGCACTGTAGCGAGAGCGCATTAAAGTTTCTGATGATTGCGCTATTTTTTCACCGTCAATATAAGGTTTACAGCAACTCTCAAAACTTTGTTCATGACCACAAATACACATAATTAATCCAATCTATCTTTAAAAAATTTCTGCAAGTTTAACAAAAATTATTAAGAATTAATTTTTTAACTCACAAAATGACTTTTAATTGTTTGTTTTTGATCGCTGAAGCAATATAGATTGGTATTTGATGATATTTTGGCGTTGCTTAATAAATCAAGTTGGAAATCATTTAGCATATTTGTCCAAGTGATTACTGCAGAGAAATTACCATTATTTAATGCAGAATTAAGTACGTAATCTAAATTAGATAAATGTTTTTGTCTGATAACTAATAATTTTGATTTATCAATTGAGCAAGAGTCTAACAGTGATTTGCTTGGCACTTGATCAGGGGCAATTAATAGTGTCCAACCACTTTGGCTGTTATATTGATGCAATATTTTCATTAGCTCAAAAGTAGCTGAAATTTCATCTTCAATTTCTATTAGGTGAATAGAAGATTGCGTTTGATTTAAGTCGTAGCTTTTTACAGTTCTAATATCAATTGTTTGCAACATAAGTTATCTCACTGGTGATTTATACAGTAGTTGTTATATACAGTAGTTTATACAGTAATTTGATGCAAGCATTATTTGATAATTTTTTAATCAATTATTCATTTGAATTTTGTGACTCAATATAAAATTTAAACTCTTCATCTTGAATTTGTTCATAAAGATTAGCTGCTTGGGTTTGTGCATCTTTAATTTGCTTTGCACATAAAAGCCTTTGAAGTTTACCTTTAGCTTCTACGGCTTCAATCATTCCTTGAGATTCTGCTAATGTAAGCCAAGTTACTGCGTGATACTCGCTTTGCGGTAAACCATTGCCTTTAGCAAACATTAAACCTAAGTAATATTGTGCTTTAACATGACCAGAAATTGCTGCCCGGCGCATCCATTTTGCTGCACCAACGTCATTTCTACTTTTTGCCATATGAATTGAAGTTGCAAATAATTGCTCTTTACTGGGTTGCATCTTAGTCGGAGGAGTGAGTGCTTTATGATTTGTGTCTATTAAGTCGATTAATTTAGAAAACGTCTTTAATAGCTGCTCTTCTAATTCAAAGATTGTTAACTCTTTTAGGTCAACTTGGTTTTTACCCATCGAATTATCAGCAGTTGTTGCTTCTTTATTACTTAATTCAGTATCACTTAATTCAGTATCAGCTAATTCAGTATCACTTAATTCAGTATCAGTTAATTCAGTATCACTTAATTCAGTATCAGCTAATTCACTATCAGTTAATTCAGTATCAGTTAATTCAGTATCACTTAATTCAGTATCACTTAATTCAGTATCACTTAATTCAGTATCAGCTAATTCAGTATCAGCTAAATCAGTATCAGTTAATTCAGTATCACTTAATTCAGTATCACTTAATTCAGTATCAGTTAATTCAGTATCACTTAAGTCAGTATCAGTTAATTCAGTATCACTTAATGCAGTTTCACTTAATGCAGTTTCACCTAATTCAGTATCACTTAAGTCAATATCATTTAATTTAATATCATCTAATTCAATATCATCTAATTCAGTATCACTTAATTCAGTATCACTTAATTTAGTATCACTTAATTCAGTATCACTTAATTCAGTATCACTTAATTCAGTATCACTTAATTCAGTATCAGTTAATTCAGTATCAGTTAAGTCAGTATCACTTAATTCAGTATCACTTAATTCAGTATCACTTAATTCAGTATCACTTAATTCAGTATCAGTTAATTCAGTATCACTTAATTCAGTATCAGTTAATTCAATATCATCTAATTCAATATCACTTAATTCAATATCATCTAATTCAATATCATCTAATTCAATATCATCTAATTCAATATCATTTAATTCAGTATCACTTAATTCAGTATCATTTAATTCAGTATCACTTAATTCAGTATCAGTTAATTCAGTATCACTTAATTCAGTATCACTTAATTCAGTATCAGTTAATTCAGTATCACTTAATTCAGTATCACTTAATTCAGTATCACTTAATTCAATATCATCTAATTCAGTTTTATCTACTTGGGGAGTTTCAAGTTCAGTGTTATCCATAAAGCTATATCCAAGATTTATTTTTATACTATTATTCTAGTTTACTAATCAATATAAGCATTATTGATATGGTTAATCATATAAAGTTTACGATTAGACTTTTTACTCCCAGTGTTACGTAAGCTACAATAGCGTCAAATCTTATTCAGTTTCACAACCAAAAGAAATAACTTCATGCTTGAATCTATTTTTAAAATAAAATCACAAGGCTCCTCGGTAAAACGAGAATGCATCGCGGGTTTAACTACCTTTATTACTATGGTTTATATTGTATTTGTTAATCCTGCAATGTTAGCTGAAACAGGAATGGACCAAGGTGCTGCATTTGTTGCAACTTGTTTGGCGGCTGCAATTGGTTGTTTTATCATGGGTTTTTGGGCTAATTATCCATTAGCACTTGCACCTGGTATGGGTTTAAATGCGTTCTTTACATACGGTGTTGTATTGGGCATGGGTTACTCTTGGGAATCTGCTTTAGGTGCGGTATTTATTTCAGGTTGTATATTTTTACTCTTAAGCCTTTTTAAAATTAGAGAATGGATCATCAATGCGATACCGCTTGTTTTAAAACAAGCCATTGCAACGGGTATTGGGGCTTTTTTGGCGCTAATCGCTTTGAAAAATGCCGGTATAATTGTAGCAAGTCCAGCTACATTTGTTCAACTGGGTAATATATCGTCTGCGGGGCCTTTATTAGCTTTTTTAAGTTTCTTTGTTATTGCTGCCTTATTACATAGAGATATCAAAAGTGGCGTATTATTCAGTATATTTCTTGTGACACTTATTGCTGTTGCAACTGGTTTAGTTGAGTATCAAGGTATCGTATCTATGCCACCTTCTTTAACGCCTACTTTAATGCAACTGGATTTTGCCGCAGCTTTTGATATATCAATGTTGAGTGTTATCTTTGCATTCTTGTTTGTTGATTTATTCGATACATCAGGTACTTTAGTTGCAGTTACACAAAAAGCAGGTTTGACTGATGAAAAAGGTAATATTCCAAGATTAGGCCGTGCACTCAGCGCTGATAGTACCGCTACTATTGCAGGTTCAATGCTAGGTACGTCAACTACCACTTCTTATGTTGAGTCTGTTGCAGGTGTTTCTGTAGGTGGAAGAACAGGTTTAACAGCCGTTGTTGTAGGCATTTGCTTTTTGTTAATGCTATTTTTTGCTCCACTAGCATCAATGGTTCCAGCTTACGCAACAGCCGGTGCTATCTTATATGTATCTGTATTGATGTTATCAAATCTTAAACTTGTAAATTGGGACGATATGACAGATGCGATACCTGTATGTGTTGTATTATTAATGACACCTCTGACTTTCTCAATTGCAAATGGTATTGCGCTTGGTTTTATTTCGTATACAGCCGTTAAGGTTTTATGTGGTAAAAAAGAACAAGTAAGTATTAGTGTTTGGATATTAACAATTATGTTTGTTGGTAAGTTTGCATTTTTATAATGCAGTTCTCTAAGCCATAAATAAGCGCGGTATAATACCGCGCTATCTTTTTATTGCTCTTTTGGGGTGATGTTCAACTTTTGTTTTAAAACGGTAGAGCTGACATTTGGAGTGTAATCAAAATATTCCATTTCGCAGGTTACCGCAGGATATTTTCCTTTCCAATCAGAACCGACTGAAATCGCATCTATTTTAAATTCATCTACCACTTTTTGTTTATCTTTATCTACTTGTGGTATTACTTCATCAACATATCTATTTGCTTCTAATATTGAAATTCTTTCTTCAAATGGAATGATAGGAGGTCTGCCTTTAGATTTAATAATTAGCTCGTCTGTTGATACACCAACAATCAAATAATCACACAGTGCTTTGGTTTTTTTAAGTATATTAAGATGACCTTGGTGAAATATATCAAAGCAGCCTGATGTATACATACGGTGAAATTTTTTGGTTGATTGTTTTATTTGTACTTCATGTATTATTGAAAAGTCAGTTTTAAGGGTTCTTAGTAGCTCTTGTTGGTATACGATATCTAAAGCAATATCATGAGCTAAATCTGGAACACCTGGCCAGCTTTTATCGTTAAATTCTTTATCACAAAATTCAACAGGGAATTCGTATCGAGGAATGATATGAAAGTGTACAGCAGGGTCAACCATCATAAGCATTAAGTAATTAATTTTTGAGTAATTAAATCTCGTTTTTAATACGCTTTCTATTTCAGAGATTATTTGCTTTTGTTCAATAGCTGCTTCATCAGAGATCCCTGAATATTGTGTTGTTTTCTCTTTGCAAACTAAAATCAATGAACCTAACGTCGTTTGATTTGGTCTGAGTAATAAGTGCCAGTATTGATATGTTTTTATTAAAGAATCCGGATAATTGAATTTACTTAAGGTCGAATTTGGCATAAATGTTTACTCTTTTTAATAGTCAGCCAATTTTAAGTAATTATATAATGCCAGTCTAGCCTTGAGGTTGGTATATTTGTTTAAAATCCATTAATATATCTTTTTTAAAGTCAGAGTTTATGCAATGTTAGTTTTATTTGATACCGTTAATATTTATTATTTACCACAATACTTTCCAATTTTTGAAGTATTACAATCCCAAGGTCATCAAGTAAAATTTATCTGTTATAAAAATAAAAATAAATCAGCCGATTTTGAGCGTATTTTTACAAAACTCAATATTGAATCAATTTGGGTCGACTCTGATAAAGAAGCATGTGACTTGTATTGCGAGCTAGCCCCAGATTGGATATTTTTTGGTAATGCATTTAATTATTTAGATAAAGTGCATAAAAAAAGTAAAACGGCTCAGCTAGGGCATGGTATCGGGCCAAAACCAAGTTATTATCATAAGTCTTCAACACCTATGACAGTACGTTTTATGGAAGGTCAATTAAGATTACAAAAGATAAGAGAACTGTACCCTGAAGATAAATTTGTTCAAGTTGGTTTTTCTAAATTAGATCCTATGTTTAATCAACAAGAAAAAGGCTTAGACTTTGATTTATTGGGTTTAGATAAATCAAAACAAACTATTTTATTTGCGCCTACATTTAACCCAAGCTCACTAGAGCGTTTCCCAGATAATTGGCCAAAAGATTTTGATAATTATAATGTATTAATTAAGCCTCATACTTTCACTTATACCCGTGAGCAATATAAAAATCAAAGAGCAAAATTAAAAAAATGGGCTGAATTCAAAAACGTATATGTTGCT
>Ga0209396_1002208_pt1 | contig 20680 bp, 16 predicted proteins | sample GOMGulsemesocosm_6_FD_184638 | JGI IMG/M metagenome (GOLD analysis project Ga0209396, IMG submission 184638) | Methane-oxidizing microbial communities from mesocosms in the Gulf of Mexico - GOM8C Gulf of Mexico (SPAdes) (version 2) | ecosystem: Environmental > Aquatic > Marine > Cold seeps...
CATGGTAGGTGAACATGCTCCAGTTAATAGAGTTAAAATTGCAGGTTTGTTGGTGATTGGATCATAAGTTATAGTAGTTGATGTTGAAGTGGCCACAAACCACGCCCATACATCATCATTATCTCCAGCACTACAACCTGAGGCACCATTCCAATAGTTAGTATTATTATTAGAGTTCATTGTAGTGAAGTTACATGAAGAACCAGGAGTGATTTCTCCTCCCGCATTATCATCACAATCATTCGTTTGTGCAGAAACAGTAAAATTCAGTAACAGTACTACTAATGTATAAGCGAGTTTTCTAATTGATGTTGGGTTATTATTTTTTTTGAACATTGAAAAAGTTATAATTATGTTTTGATTTTTTTTATTATAATGTGAAATTTACATTATTATGGCATTGATTCGTTTAATGGCATAAATGTGTTTTGTAGTTTATATCTTGCTTTTCATAGGGCTAAAATTATTGTTGAGAGTGCAAAAGTAATATTTAAATTAACATATAATCAATATTCTGTTATTTTTTAAACAAAAAGTAAATTGTAATTGTAAACGGTATAGTTCTATTTTTTTTGTTTTAGATGTACATATGCATATAGATATTGTTGCAATGAGTGCTACTTTTTAAAAAAAAATGGTATAAAAAATAAATGCCCCATAAATAAAATTTATGAGGCATTTAAATGTGAAAATAATATATTACTTAACTCTATTCCCGATACTCATTGCTTTTAACAACCAGTTTGGTAATCGTTTTTTTGGATCTTTCTTTTTTAAGTCAATATACCAACCTAATTTCTTCATAATAGGAACTTTGTGAGTTTCTACCATTTCAATTAAATTTCCATCAGGGTCTTCTATGTAAGAGAAACGTCCACCAGCTTCTCCCATGTCAAACGTATCACCAGAATCTACAGTAAAAGGAAAGCCTGCTTTTTCGCATTCTTGTTTAATAGAATCCATTCCTCTAACATCAAAGCACAGGTGAATAAATCCCCAATCTCCCCAAAGTCTATCTTTAAATATTTTTACAGGTTCTCTCTCTATAGCTTGAACTAACTCAATTTGAGTTGGACCGAATAGCTTAGAAAAGGGCCCTTGTCTTTCATTCTTATGTGATAATAATACACGTCTAAATTTTTGATTTCCTGAAGGTAGCCCTTTGAAACAGTCAAAATTAGAAGTTTCATCATATTCAATTACATCATAATCTAATACGTCACGGTATAATTTTAAAGCCGCTTCAATGTCGGTTACACCAATCATAGCTCCAGCAACACCACCACAAGCAGATGAGTGTTTAGTGTCAGATAACCAACCTTTACCTTCCACTACATTAAATATATTTCCATTTGGATCTTTAACAAAAAAGTTTTCTTCTCCTGAAGGTGTTTTAGTGATTTCTCCTAAAATGTCTCCACCTTGAGACGTAATGTGTTCAAATGACTTTTGAATGTTTCTTGATTTAATTCTGCATACATAAGTTCCTAAATCTCCGAGTTGAACATCAAATGAAGCTTTGTTTGTTGGACGGCTTGTATATTGCCATATCTCAAATCCACCACCACCATCCATAGAGATAGCTAATGTAGCAGTTCTCTTGTGAACTGTACCACCTGTATATTTAGTCATTAATGGTGCTTCAGCAGCATCTTCAAAAATCTTAACATCCATACCGAACATTTGTCTGTACCATTTCCAAACTTTTTCAACGTTTGGAACACCAATTCCCATTTGTTGAATACCGCAGATTACTTTTTCCATTATTTTTAACTTAAATTTCAATTGCAAATATAATATTTTATCTTTGGATTAATTATTGTAAAGTTTTCAAAAAAATAAATAATGAAATTATTCTTGACTCTGCTTTTAATATTCGTCTCGACTACATTAAATGCTCAAAGCATTAATTTATATGCAGGTGAATCAACTTCTGATTATGATGTTGTGTATAAAATTGAAAACGGTTTGGTTTATCATGGAGGCTCAGGTTTTAATAATGTAATTAAATATACAATTTCAAATAATAAAATATATAGTGGAAGATCAACATCAACATTTAATTGTCTTTATACAATAGATGGAGATAAAATTTTTAGAGGTGATTCAAAATTCAGTTCTGACTTAATATATACAGTTAGGGACAATAAAGTGTATAGAGGAGATTTCCCTTCTTCTCCAGATTGTATCTATACTTATGAAGATTACAAACTGTATATGGGGGATTCTACTTTTCCAACAGATATTTTATTTACAATAAGTTCGAATAGTGTAATTTCTTTAGCTATTTTAGCAGCCATTATTGGACCATATTAAATTATTTATGAAAGAATTATTATTTAGTACTTCATCAACTGCAGTTTTAGATGAAGCAAATGCACCCTTTTTTACAGATGATAAAATCGTGTTTGGATTGTTAATGGCTGTTTTGGCTTTGATTTTTTATACAGCATCAAAAAAAGGTGGTAAATGGGAAAAGTTTTATAGAGTAATTCCTGCATTATTTCTATGTTATTTTATTCCAGCAATTCTTGCAACTGCAGGTTTAATCAGTAAGGATTATTCTGATATTTATACTATCGCAAAAAATTACTTTTTACCAGCAGCTCTAATTTTAATGACTTTGAGTATTGATATCCCAGGTATTCTTAAATTAGGTCCAAAAGCATTAATAATGTTTTTCACTGGAACTGTAGGAATTATTATCGGTGGTCCAATTGCTATTTGGTTAATGTCTTTTGTTTCACCAGAAACTGTAGGTGGGGAAGGTTTTGATGCAGCATGGCGTGGATTCGCTACTTTGGCTGGGAGTTGGATTGGTGGAGGTGCGAATCAAACAGCAATGCTAGAAGTGTTTCAATATAATCAAGATTTATATGGCGGAATGATTACTGTGGATATTGTTGTGGCCAACTTTTTAATGGCTTTTTTATTAATTGGAATTGGAAAAAGAACGAAAATTGATAAGTGGTTAAAATCGGATACGACTGCAATTGATAATTTAGTGGTTAGAATGGAAAAATTTGAAAAATCAGTTTCTAAGGTTCCTACAACCACAGATTTTTTGAAAATTATTGGAGTTGCTTTCATTGGTGTCAGTATCTCTCATTATCTAGGTGATGTTTTGTCTAGCTATTTTGCCTCAATTTCTGAAAGACCTGAAGAGTTTGTTTTGGCTTCAAAATTCTTTTGGTTGGTTTTAATTGCTACATTTTTTGGATTTGGAATTTCTTTTACAAAAGCAAGAAACTTAGAAGGTGTAGGGGCTTCAAAATTTGGTTCAGTGTTTATTTACATATTAGTTGCAGCTATCGGAATGAAAATGGATATTATGAAAATTTTTGATAAACCATTATTAATTTTTGTTGGATTGATTTGGATTATAATTCATACGGGATTGTTAGTACTAGTAGCTAAATTAATTCGTGCACCATATTTCTTTTTAGCGGTTGGAAGTCAAGCCAATGTTGGTGGAGCAGCTTCTGCTCCTGTTGTGGCTGGTGCATTCCATCCAGCATTAACAACAGTAGGTGTATTGTTAGCTGTGTTGGGCTATTTTGTTGGTACAGTCGGTGCGTTACTCTGTGCATATTTGATGGAAATGGCTGCCCCCCTATAGTTAAAGTACACGCTAATCAATTTTTAGTTTTCTTAAAAAAATAACACATACAAATTATTATATTTTAGGAGAACTATTCAAATAAACTTAATGAATAAATATTAGAGTTTTTCTTTAAATTATTGAACTGATATAAAATACTAAATTATGAAATCTAAATTATTGCTATCCGTACTAATCTTGTTCGCATCATTTTTTGCTAACGCACATAAATCATTCATTTCTATTTCAAATATGGAGTATAATGAAACAACTAAAGAAATTGAAGTATCCCTTAAATTAACTGCTCATGACTTTGAGCATGTGCTTGAGAAAAAATTTGGGAAACAAATTCATATCGAAAACGTGAAGACAGGAACTGAAGTTGATAAATTTATAATTAATTACATTTCAAAACATTTTAATGTACAATCAGCGTCAGAAAAAGGGGTGTTTAATTACATAGGTCGTGAAGTGACAATTAAAGATGAACTATTCTTTTATTTTACGATCAAAAACGTAAAAACCCCTTCTAAAATTGTTGTTAAGAATACATTTTTATTTGAAATGTTTCAACAGCAACAAAATATTATCCATTATAAACTAAAAGGTAAAACAAAAAGTTTAACTTTGGTTTCTTTAAAAAAAGAAGGAATTTTATTTTTTGATTAAAACTAACTAACTGACACATCATGAATTCAAAATTAGTATTACTTAGTGTTGTAACTGTGTTTACATCTGCTGTATTTGGACAAAATACAAATGATAACAAATTTAAACAGTTAAAAGAAGAATTGGCAACACCAAATGTATATAGAACTGCAAGTGGGGCGCCTGGTCATGAGTATTATCAGCAAAAAGCAAACTATAATATTGATGTAGTGTTAGATGATGCAAAACAAACTATTAGCGGTGAAGAAACAATTACATATTTTAATAATTCACCTGATAGGTTAGATTATTTATGGGTACAGTTGGATCAAAATATGCGTTCTAAGGATTCTGATACTAAATTAGTATCTACTGGAACAATTGAGTCTTTATCGTATCCTGGAGCGTTAGAAAGCCATTTTAATAAAGAAAATTTTAATGGCGGATTTAAAATTGATTACGTTAAAGATGGCAGCGGTAATGATTTAGATCATGCAATCGTTAAGACTATGATGAGAATTGATATGGTAAAGCCATTAGCTGCTGGTGGATCATATTCGTTTAAAATCAAATGGAGTTATAACATTAACAACAGAATGGAAATTGGCGGTCGTTCTGGATTGGAATATTTTAAAGAAGAAGATAATTACATTTATACAATTGCACAGTTTTATCCAAGAATGTGTGTGTATAATGATGTGGAAGGTTGGCAAAATAAGCAGTTTTTAGGAAATGGTGAGTTTACTTTAACGTTTGGTGATTTTGACGTGAGTATTACTGTTCCTGAAGATCATGTTGTGGCTTCAACTGGAGTGTTACAAAATGCCTCAAAAATATTGACATCTACACAAAGAAATAGATTAAAAAAAGCTGAAAATGCTGATGAGCCAATTTTTATTATAACACCTGATGAAGCTTTAGAAGCTGAAAAGGGAAAAAAATCAGGAACAAAAACGTGGCAATTTAAAGCTAAAAATGTACGTGATTTTGCATTTGCGTCTTCAAGAAAGTTTATATGGGATGCTCAAATCGTAAAACAAGAAACTAAGAATGTATTAGCTATGTCTTATTACCCTAAAGAAGGTAATCCGTTATGGGAGAGATATTCAACTAGATTAATAGCACAAACCTTAAAAACGTACTCTAAACATACATTTGATTACCCTTACCCGGTTTCAATTTCAGTACATACTAAGTGGATTGGAATGGAGTACCCAATGATTTGTTTTAATGGTGGACGTCCAAACGCAGATGGAACGTATTCTGAAAGAACCAAAACAGGAATGCAGTCAGTTATTATTCATGAAGTTGGTCATAATTATTTTCCTATGATTGTAAATTCTGATGAAAGACAATGGACATGGATGGATGAAGGTTTAAACACATATTTACAATTTTTAACTGAACAAGAATGGCAAAGAGATTATCCTTCTTCAAGAGGACCTGCTCACATGATTGTAGATTATATGAAAGGTGATAAAGACAATATTGCACCAATTATGACTAATTCTGAATCGTTATTGCAGTTTGGAAACAATGCGTATGGAAAACCCGCTACTGCTTTAAATATTTTAAGAGAAACTGTGGTAGGGAGAGAGTTGTTTGATTATGCATTTAAAACATATTCTCAAAGATGGATGTTTAAGCATCCAACACCAGCTGATTTTTTCAGATCTATTGAAGATGCTAGTGGGATTGATTTAGATTGGTTCTGGAGAGGTTGGTTTATGACGACAGACCATTGTGATATTGCTTTGAATAATATTTCATTTTATCAATTGAATTCAATGAATCCTGAAAGAGAAGTTGAGTTTAGGAAAATGAAAGACAGAACTCAATCAAAAGGGATTAGTGCTATGAGAAATAAAGAATCAATTAAAGAAACTGAAAATGAAAAGTATCCTAAATTAGATGACCAATATGTTAATGTTGATGTATATGGAGTTTCAGAAGCTAAGAAGAAAGAATATATTGCTTTTGAAGAATCATTAACTGATAAACAAAAAGAACTATTAAATGGAGGTTATAACTTTTATCAATTGGACTTTGAAAATATAGGTGGATTAGTGATGCCAATTATTTTAGAGTTTACATTTGCTGACAAATCAACAGAGATTGTAAGGATACCAGCTGAAATTTGGAAATCAAATAACTTCAATGTTTCTAAAATGTTTATTTTTCAAAAAGCAGTTACAGCAGTTGTAATGGATCCATTTTTAGAAACGGCCGATACTGAATTAGACAACAATAGCTGGCCGGCTAAAGTTGTACCAAGCAGATTTAATATTTTTAATGAAGGTGGCTATAGAAGACATTAAAATAACGACCATTTAAATTAAGTGGTTATTAATTAGTATTGTAAAGGATGGTTGAAAGTTAATTTTGATACATCCTTTTTTTTGTCCATGTTTTTATTTTTAATTAAATTTATTGGGATTTATTTTGAAATCTGACAATTCTCATGGTTTGTTATTTAGTTTTTCGTTAACTTTACTAAAAACGATAGCTATGAATATTTTAATTCCAACAGATTTTTCAAAAAATTCTTTAAATGCGCTTCATTACGCAATTAAATGTTTTCCTAAAGCGAAGTTTACTGTCTTACACTGTGTAAATATAAGGCAGGCAGGTGCCACTATGGTCGTTGATATAAATTTAGAAATTAAAACAATCAAAGAAAATAATCTAAATAATTTGATTGATGAATTGAGATCGAATCATCCTGATATTGATTTTGAAGGTAAAGTTGAAATAGGATGGTTTACGCAAACTATTAATGAAGAGGTGGAGAAATCAAAAATTGATTTGGTTTTTATTGGTACTAAAGGGGCGACAGGGTTAGAAGAGATATTAATTGGTAGTAATGCTTCAGATGCTGTACGTAATGTTACAATTCCAATAATTGTTGTTCCTGAACAGACTGAAGTTAAAGCGCCAAAACGAATGTTTTTAGCAAGTGATTTCACAACTGAAAGTTATGAGAATGAAAATACAATAATTGATAAAATTAGATCTTACTATGATGCAAAGTTAGATTTGTTACATGTTCAAATTGAAGATGATCAAACTGATGGAATTAGCTATTCTAAATTAATTGAATCAAAAACAATTGATGTTTTTGTAGAGAAATCTGAAAATATTGAAGACGCTATATTAGATTTTGCACATGCTAACGACTATGACATGATAATTATTGTTCCTAAAGATAGAGGATTTATCATGAATTTATTTCATAGATCAATTACAAAAAAAATGAGCATGCACTCTGATTTACCCTTGTTTATATGGAAGTAAGTTTGGAGCATTATTTTATTTCTCTAAAGCTTCTTCTATTTGTAAGTTGTCAATAATAAACTCTTGTCTTGTAGGTGTGTTTTTCCCCATGTAGAATCCAAGTACATCTTCTATATTAGTGTTTTTACCAATATATACGGGGTCAAGGCGCATGTCGTCTCCAATAAAATGTTTAAATTCATCAGGAGAAATTTCACCTAGACCTTTAAATCGTGTGATTTCAGCTTGTTTACCACAAGTCGCCATGGCGTTAGCTTTTTCCTCATCAGAGTAGCAGTAAAATGTTTGTTTTTTGTTTCTAACTCTAAATAAAGGCGTTTGTAAAATGTAAACGTGTCCTTTTCTAATTAAGTCTGGAAAGAATTGTAAAAAGAAGGTTAATAAAAGTAGCCTAATGTGCATACCATCAACATCAGCATCTGTTGCAATAATTACTTTATTATATCTTAAGCCTTCAATGCCATCTTCTAAATTTAGAGCGGCTTGTGCTAAATTAAATTCCTCATTTTCATAAACTACCTTTTTAGTTAAACCATAACAATTTAAAGGTTTTCCTTTTAATGAGAATACGGCTTGAGTGTTTACATCTCTTGATTTTGTAATGGAACCAGATGCAGAATCTCCCTCCGTAATAAAGATAGAAGATTCTTCACGTCTGTCATGTTTCAAATCGTTAAAATGAACACGACAATCTCTCAATTTTTTATTATGTAAATTAGCTTTCTTAGCGCGGTCTCTTGCTAACTTTCTAATTCCAGTTAGTTCTTTTCTTTCTTTTTCGGCTTGTTTAATTTTACGTTCTAAAACTTCAGCAACATCTGGGTTTTTGTGTAAATAATTATCCAATCGTTCTTTTAAGAAATCATTGATGAAAGCACGCATTGATTTCCCTCCTGGTTCAATCTCAAGTGATCCTAATTTAGTTTTAGTTTGTGATTCAAATACAGGTTCCATTACTTTTACAGCAACGGCGGCAACAATAGATTGGCGAATATCAACCGCTTCATATTTTTTACCATAAAACTCACGAATTACTTTCGCTATCGCTTCTCTAAATGCGGATTGGTGTGTTCCACCTTGCGTAGTGTGTTGCCCATTTACAAATGAAGAATAATCTTCACCATACGTTCTCACGTGTGTAAATGCTACTTCAATATCTTCACCTTCTAAATGCACAATAGGGTATAGTGGTTCACCATCCATATTGTCTTCTAGTAAATCTTTTAATCCATTTTTAGAATGGTAACGTTCACTATTAAAGTTAATCGTTAGTCCACGATTCAAATAACAGTAGTTCCAAAATAATTTTTCTAAGTAAGGTTTACGGTAATTGAATTTTTTAAACACAGTTTCATCTGCAATAAATTCAGCATACGTACCATTTTTTTCAACACTAGTTTCAATTTTTGAATCTTCAACTAATTCTCCCCTAACAAAAGCCGCTTTTTTTGATTTTCCCTCACGGTAAGCTTCTACCATGAAATGACTAGATAATGCATTTACTGCTTTAGTACCCACACCATTTAAACCAACCGATTTTTTAAAGGCTTTACTGTCGTATTTACCACCAGTATTCATTTTTGACACCACATCAACTACTTTTCCTAAAGGAATACCACGACCAAAATCACGAACAGATACTTTGTTGTCTTTCAGTTTAATAATAATCTGACGACCATTACCCATTACAAATTCATCAATAGAGTTATCCATGACTTCCTTTACTAAAACGTAAATTCCATCATCTGGCGCAGAACCATCACCTAATTTACCAATATACATTCCTGGACGCAAGCGGATATGCTCTTTCCAGTCTAAGGATCTAATGTTATCTTCCGTATATTCTGATTCTTTTTTTGCCATAATCTGTGGTTGGTTGGTTGTAATTAACAAATATAAACCATAAATCGGACTGTTTTACACGTAATTCAATGAGAATATTAACAATTATGAGTTAATTTAGTAATAAATTGGAGTTGATAAAAACGGTTTTAGGGTTAGTTTGTATGAAGAAAAATGAAATATCTAAATTTCAATTGTTAATAACCTTTTATGCTATTATTTAATTTTTTCGTAGAAATTATAGATATTTGGACAAAGCTTTAGTAAATGAAAATATATCCTATAGAAACAGGTAATTTTAAATTAGATGGTGGTGCTATGTTTGGCGTTGTACCTAAATCTTTATGGCAAAGAACTAATCCAGCAGATGCTAATAACATGTGTGATTGGAGTATGCGTTGTATGCTGATTGAAGATGGTGACCGTTTGATGTTAATTGATACAGGGATTGGAGATAAACAAACTGAAAAGTTTTTTAGCTACTATTATATGTTTGGTAATGCGAGTTTAAAATCTAGTATTGAGGCCTTAGGGTTTGGTTTAGATCAAATTACAGATGTCTTTTTAACCCATTTACATTTTGACCATTGTGGTGGTGGAATTGTAAGACAAGGCGAAAAAGGCTTCAGACCATTTTTTAAAAATGCCACGTATTGGAGTAATGAAAAGCATTGGAAATGGGCAACTGAACCTAATGCAAGAGAGAAAGCATCTTTCTTAAGCGAAAATATTTTACCAATTCAAGAAAGTGGACAATTAAAATTTATTGATAGAATAGGGGATTATACGCCTAATGTATTTAATAATGTAGATGTTTTGTTTGTAGACGGTCATACGGAAAGTCAAATGATTCCACATATCAAATACAAAGGTAAAACATTAGTGTTTATGGCTGATTTATTACCGAGTGTAGGTCATATTCCATTGCCTTATGTTATGGGGTATGATACTAGACCATTGATTACATTAGATGAAAAAGCTAAATTTTTAACTAAAGCAGCTAATGAAGATTTTATATTATTTTTAGAACACGATTATCATAATGAGTGTTGTACATTAAAAATGACAGATAGAGGCGTTAAATTAGATGAAACCTTTTCATTTAATTCGATTATATAAGAAACTAAGAGTAAAATATGAATAAGTATTTAATTGAAATTTTAAAATTAAGAACATCAGTAACTTTACCAGGGTTTGGTGCATTAATGATTGCAAATTCTAAAACTGGTAAAATTGTTTTAAATCAATTGTTAAAATATGATGATAAAGTTTTAGCCAAATTTATTGCAGAAAGAGAAAATATTGATTTGCAAGAGGCGCAGAATAGAGTGTCGCAATTTATTAAAGAAATTGATTTAGATTTGTCGAAAGGTGAAACGTATGATATATTTCAATTTGGTAAATTATCTAAAACTGAAAATGGGTCTATAATTTTTGAAATGGATGATTCTTTGAAAAAAGAGCAAGTTTCACCTATAGCTACTACTTCAAAACCAAAGTCTAAAGTTGAAAAGCCAATAGTTTCAACTCCTAAACCTGAAGTGAAACCTGTAGCTGAAAAGAAAGAAGTTTCTTCTAAAGTTGAGAAAAAATCAACTGAAGAACCTAAAACGATTACGCCAAAGGTGGAAAATAAAAAGGAAGTTGTTAAATCTGAAGTGAAAGAAGCTCCTAAAAACGTATATACAACTTCTAAGGTTGAAAAAGTAGAAAAACCAACACCAAAAGTTGATAAAAAAGTAGATAGTAAGGTCGTTGTGGTTAAAACTGAACCAAAAGCAAAACCACTGTCAGCTAAGGAAAAAGCTAAGCAAGAGAAAGAGGCGAATAAAAAATGGCAAAAGACACAGTTAGGAGATAAAGAAGATACTAAAAAACGTAAAGTTTGGCCTTTAATTTTATTACTTTTACTAGTCGGTTTGGCTGTTGGCGCATTTATGTTTCAAGATAAATTAAAAGACATGCTTGGTATGTCTGCTGTTGTTGAACCGGTAGAAGATGTTAAAGTGGAAGAGATAATACCAGAGGACATAGTTGAAGACGTTGTTTCAGATACTTTAGCTATGGATACTTTAAATGTAGAATTTGAAGAAGCAGAGGTAATACAAGAAACTGAAGCTATAGAAGATGTAGCTCAGGAAGAGGTTGTAGAACCTGTACCCAATGTACAAACGTCAACAAGTGGAAGTTACCATATTATTGGTGGTGCATTTGGAGAAGAAGCTAATGCTAATGCATTTGCTGCTAAATCTGGTGGTACAGTGCTGGGAAGATTTAATGGTATGTATCAAGTGGCTGTAAAATCTTATGATACAAGAGCTGAAGTAAATTCTGCTTTTACTAGTGTAAGTTCAGAATATACTGGTGCTTGGATTTTTAAATACCCAAAGTAGTTATAAATAGATATTAAAAAAGGCTAACTAATACAATTAGTTAGCCTTTTTTTGTTTAAATGATATACTTAAGCAATTACTTTTTCAACACGTTCTACCTTATCATGTTTAGTTAAAGTCAATCTTACAATGCTATCTTTAGTTGCTTTTAAATCATGTGGTACAGCACCTTCCAATGCTATAATATCTCCTTTTGTAAGGGTAAGTACTTTATTGTCTACACCAAATTCAATTTCACCATCAAATAATTCAACTACAATAGGATAGGGTGTTTGATGTTTCTTCATAATGTTACCTGTTTTCATGGCAATTCTAATTTCTTTGGTGTTATTTGTTTCTAGTAAAACTGTAATGGTCGGTTTTTCCGAATTGAATTCTAGATTTGTTATAAGTGATGCTGTTTTGCTCATGGTATGTTAGTTTATAAATTAGTACTTCAAATTTACATTATAGTTAGAGTTGGTGTTGTGACTAAAGTCAGTATTGGGCATAAAAAAACTGCATACAATTAATTGTATGCAGTTTTAAAATATTTGTAAAAAATCTTATTTAGATTCTTCAGCTTTTTCTACTGATTTTGTAGTTTCAGCTTTTACATCCGATTTAGGAGCACAAGCTTTCTTTTTTGAACAACATTTTTTCTTTGAACAAGATTTCTTTGTTGTCGTTGTTGTTTTCTTTTTAGTATCGTCCTGTGCAAAAGTTGTTGATGCTCCACCAATAAACGCTCCTAATGCTAATGTTAATAATATTTTTTTCATCTTTTTAATTTTTTATATCCAGCAAGTTAAGTATAAAAAGCGTGCCAAACTAGTAATTTAAATATTTTTAACAGTTTTATCTAAGGTTTCTTTATAGATGTATTTTTTCTGCATAGACTCATAAGGTCTGTAGATGTAATAGACTGTGTTGTCAATAATTTGAATGCCTTCAATGTATTTATAATACAACTTGAATGTTTTTATAATTTTACCCGTTTGTGTATCTAATAAACTTAGGAATGTATAGCCATTTCGCATAAAAATAGCGTATATCTCTTCTGTTTTTTGATCTTGAATTAAAGGGTGTTCCCAGCCTGATTTTCTAGAGTTAAAATGGTAATTAATGTCTGTGCTGTCCACTAATCCTGATTCTGGGGTATGTTTATATAATTTATTTTCATAATGATCAAATACCAAGATAGAGTCATTTTTAACAAATAATGGTGCATAAAGAGGAGTGTAGTATATTGAGTTAGTAAATACAGTTGCACCAACCCAAATTTCTTTATCAATACCAGTTTCAATTTGTTTTTGATGTGCCCATAGTTTTGTCCTAACGTCCGAAAATCTAAACTCTGCTCTATATTGTTCCATTAATGGTTTGTCTTGTACACCTAGCAAAGTTTTGTATGTTGAATCTGTTTTATTAAATTCCATATAGTCAAAAGCAGGGTAAATTTCAGAATAGTTTGAATAGTAAATTCGATCTGTTAGCGTATCAATAATTGGAGCTAAATATTTAAAATAATACGTTCTGTCTTCTTTATATAGGTATAGTCTATTGTTGTTAATTACAATTTGATACACATTATCTCTCGTTGTAAGATGAATGTTATTTCTAAAGTCTGTAGTTAATTCAGTACATTCATCTAGCATAATGTATGAATCTAATTCAGCCATGGAAGTGTCTACTAATTTTATTTTGCATCCTTTTTTTAGCGTTTTTTCGTAGCTTAACAATACCATGTTTCCATTTGGTAAGGTTTCAAAATCAGATACACTAAATAGTTTTGACTCAAAAACAATTTTAGGCGTTTTAACACCAACTTCAATAATACCTAATTCAATATCGTTTAAGCTTATGTTAAGCGTAAGTGTATCATTTTTAATTTTTTTCTTTAATCGCTTAGTAATCACTATTGATTTATTTTCAAAGGCAACGTGTTCAAGTTTAATTATATCTAATTCAGTTAGGTAGGTTGTGAAAGAATAACTACCATCAATTTGAGATTTTGTTCTATCTTCAGGTCTGTTTCCGTAGATTACTTTAACAGCGGTAATAGATTCTTTTTTGTAATCAATCAATTTCCCAACAACAGTTATTCGTTGATTAAAGCCAAGCAAAGGAAAGAATAGAATTAATGTTAGTAGTAGTTTTCTCATATGTAATATGGATGCCGAAGCAATAATAATTCCATAAAATTAATTTAAAAATGTTTTAGACCAACCATAAGTATGGTAAATTCGTTATTTATTATGAATTTGATTATGTCAAAAAAATTGTTATATTTGTTTATACATGATTACTACAGTTACATACGGAGTTAAAATTAGCGTTGAAAGTGTTTATCGTAAAGACTTGTCAAACCCTGAGAATTCTGTTTTCTTTTTCAACTATCGGGTTGAAGTAGAAAATACTAATTCTTTTGATGTGCAACTATTGAATAGACATTGGTTAATTTTTGATTCACTTAATACTTCAAGAGAGGTTAAGGGAGACGGTGTAGTAGGTGTTCAGCCAATTATTAAGGCGGGAAATAAATATACCTATGTTAGTGGGTGTGATTTGCATAGTGAAATTGGTAGTATGAGAGGGTTTTATTCGTTTATTAAATTGGATACAAATGAAATTTTTAAAGTATCTATTCCTAAATTTAATATGATTACGACTCCTAAACTAAGCTAATATTCTTTATTTCCCCTTGTATTCCTAGGTTTTATCGTGTGTTCAAAACAATTTTATAAAGATTTTTTAACTCCATAAGTTTTAATTACATTTGTGAAAAAATTTATAAAATTAGAATTATGCCACACGCAATTTTCACATCACCAATTCCGGAAAACGAGCCAGTAAAAGGTTACGGTAAAAATAGTCCAGAAAGAGCAAGTTTAATTGCTGAATATAAAAATATGTATAACCAAGCACCAATTGATATACCAATGTATATTAATGGAGAAGAGGTTAGAACTGATAATAAAGTATCAATGCACCCACCACATGACCATCAAAAAGTGCTTGGTCATTTTAATATGGGAACAAAAAAACATGTTGAAGCTGCAATTGATACTGCTTTAGCTGCTCGTGAAGAGTGGGCTGCAACGTCATGGGAACATAGAGCTGCCATCTTTTTAAGAGCTGCTGAATTATTAGCAGGTCCTTTTAGAGACAGAATGAATGCTTCTACAATGATGGCACAATCAAAAAACGTAATGCAAGCAGAAATTGATGCTGCATGTGAGTTGATTGACTTTTTGAAAATGAACGTAGCTTATATGGAGCAAATCTATAAAGCACAACCAGGATCAAACGCAGGAATGTGGAATAGATTAGAATATAGACCTTTAGAAGGGTTTGTTTTCGCTATAACACCATTTAACTTTACTTCTATTTGTGCAAACCTTTGTGCTGCACCAGCAATGATGGGTAACGTTGTAGTATGGAAACCAGCAGAAACACAAGTGTATTCAGCAAAAATCATTATGGACTTGTTTAGAGAAGCAGGTTTACCTGACGGTGTTATCAACATGGTAACAGTAGACGGACCTGATGCAGGAGATGTTGTATTTAATCATAGAGATTTTGCAGGGTTACACTTTACAGGTTCTACAGGTGTATTTAAGCACTTATGGAAAGAAATTGGAATGAATATCGATAAATACCGTTCATACCCAAGAATTGTTGGAGAAACAGGTGGGAAAGATTTCATTATCGCACACAAATCTGCAAATGCCATTGAGGTAGCAACAGGAATTGCAAGAGGAGCATTTGAATACCAAGGGCAAAAATGTTCTGCAGCGTCAAGAGCATATATTCCTTCTAATATATCTGATGATGTATTAGCTAGTGTAAAATCTCAGGTCGAATCATTTAAAATGGGAACGCCAGAAGATACATCAAACTTTATTAATGCGGTAATTTCAGAAGTTTCTTTTGATAAAATTGCAGGATATATTGACTTTATTAAAACACAAGATGACGCTACAATTTTATGTGGTGGAAACTATGATAAATCTAAAGGATACTTTGTTGAGCCAACGGTTGTAGTGACTACAAATCCTAAGTTCAGGACAATGTGTGAAGAAATTTTTGGCCCTGTTATGACTATCTATGTATATGATGAAAATAAATTTGAAGAGACTTTAGAGTTATTAGATGAAACTTCAGAATATGCCTTAACTGGTGCTATTTTCTCTACTGATAGATATGCCATTACTTTAGCCTCTAAAAAGTTAGAAAATGCAGCTGGAAACTTCTACATTAATGATAAACCAACAGGAGCTGTTGTAGGACAACAACCATTTGGTGGAGCAAGAGGGTCAGGAACAAATGACAAAGCAGGATCTTACCTTAATTTATTAAGATGGGTGTCTCCAAGAACAATTAAAGAAACATTTGTACCTGCAACGGATTACAAGTATGAATTTTTAGATTAATAGATACTGTTTAGTCTATCCAAATAGGGTAGAGTAACATTACATATTAAAAGCCTATATCATTTAATTGATATAGGCTTTTTTATTTAGATATGCTGCCGTATTTTATAAGTGTAATGTATTTTTAAAATTAAAAAAAAAGGGGGGGTAAACACCCCTTTTTGAGCGTTACTTTATAGGGGGGAATACCCCATTTTTTAGTTTTCGTGACAATTAGTCGGTTTAAAGTGAATTTTGTATTTGTGAATCTAGTAGATTAGTCTTCTAACTAAAAAATAAAATTATTATGGAACCATTTTTGGGTCAAATTCAACCGTTTGGATTTAACTTTGCACCACGTGACTGGGCAAAGTGTGACGGACAAATAATAGCAATATCATCTAATACTGCTTTATTTTCATTACTCGGAACTACTTTTGGAGGAGATGGAAGAACAACCTTTGGTTTACCCGATTTAAGAGGTAGAAGTATTGTACACATTGGAAATGGACCAGGTTTGTCTCCTATTACTTGGGGTGAACGTGGCGGAAGCGAATTAATTCAATTAACTGAAGCGAATATGCCTAATCATTCGCATGCTTTAGTAAATGGTGTAGCAAATGTTTCTGTTTATACTACAGAAAGTAATTCAACTTCTTCAGAATCTGATGGAGGAGCTAATGGTTTAGGTACAAGTGGTGATATGCCAGAAATTTATAGAGACAGTCCAACAACTGCTGATAAAATTGCTGGTGTTGATATTTCTGGAACAACTAACCCTTCTGGTGGTGGTCAATCTTTTCAATCTCGTAACCCATTTTTAGGTGTAAATGTTTGTATTGCTCAGCAGGGAATATTCCCATCAAGAAGTTAAAATGCATTTTTATAAAGGAGAGGCGTTAAGCTTCTCCTTTAGTTAAAGGTTAAAAAAAAAATAGCGCTTATGAATGTTAATGTTGGAGTTTTAGTACCACATTCTAAAACTTATCCTACAATGGGAAAGGAATATATTAATGGTTTAAAATTAGGGGTTAAATCCTCAAACAACTCTTATTCTTTTAGTGTAGAAGGAATTGGTGCAGGAGCAGATAGTAAAGTGATTTTGGATAAGGCACAAAAGTTTGCAATTCAAGATGACGTTCAAGTCATAACAGGATTAATGGGGCATATTGGAATTGAAGAATTGCAAGACTATGCTAAAAGTATGGAAATTGTTCTACTATACTCTGACCTTGGCGCAACTTTGCCTAAAACTAACTCTAACAATTCATGGTCGTTTTGTAATTCATTTGAATTATATAAATCGGCTATGTTGTTTGGCGAAAATGCGCCTAAATGGGGATATAAAAATATTGCAATTTCTTCTAGTTATTATGACTCTGGGTATGGGTTGATAAGTGCAATAGAAAAAACACTTTATAAATCAGGAGGTGAATTTTCAGGGCATTTTATTACACCACTACATCCAAGGGAAAATGAATCGGCATTAATGTCACAATTTGTTGAAGAATTAAAACCAGATGCGGTATTTGCAATTCATAGTGGGATTTATGCAAACGAACATGCTGAATTTCTAGCGGAAAATAAGATTCAAGAAAAATTACCATTGTATTCGTCACCATTTGGATTAGATACGCACATAATCAGAACAAATGAAGATGAATTTGTGGGGTCAAAGTGTATTTCGTCATGGTGTATTGAAGAAGAACGTAAATCAAATCAATACTTTATTAAACAGTATCAAATGGAATATGGAAAACTTCCATCTGCATTCGCCATGTTAGGATATGAAAATGGCTTAGTTTTAAATACCGCTGCACAGGCACTTGAAAATGAAAAATTGCACCTTCATGAGTTGAAAAGTAAGCTATCTCAGGTTTCTATTGAAGGGCCAAGAGGAGATGTTAATTTTCTATCTCAAAGTAATAGAACCTCATTTACGCATTATTTATGGGAGGTTATAAAGCATAAAGGTGCATATAAAAAAGAAAAAAAATTAGAAATTGACTTAGAATTCGAAAAACCAATTTTTAATGAGTCAGACGAACAAGTAGGAGGCTGGCAAAATGCTTACCTCTGCAATTAAAATTACTAACACATAAACTGATTACTTAACTAATGACTAACCCTTTTTTAAATACATGCCGAAGTTAATTTACTTTCAATTTAAAAGGTATATATTCGCATTTTTTTAAAAAAATAATTTAACTAACTATGAAAAAAATTATACTCGCATGTGCAATTTTCCTTTTAGGAAATCAATTTGTCAATGCGCAAACATTGATTGCTGGTGATATGGCAATAATAGGAGTAAATGAAGATGCTGGTCCAATAGTAGGCCAAGATCACAGCTTTACTTTTATAACTCTTAAAAGTGTTCCAGCAGGTGAAGTGGTTTACTTTACAGAGCAAGGTTGGAATGATAATAATTCTGATACTCCTTCAGGTTTCTGGATGGGGAATACAGAAGGGCATATTTCTTGGACCGCCCCTGCCGGTGGAGCTCCATGTGGAACTGTGGTTAGGATATATGAAACAGGGATTGACGTTATGAATATTGAAGGAATAGGAACGGTTTCAGGCATACTATCTGGTTCAGGTTGGAATTTATCTGCAGGAGATCAGGTAATTGCATATTATAGTGCTTCTGGGGTTAGACCTGCAGGAACCGTTCCGACATTTATTACAGCCATTCATTTGGATGATAGCCGTTCAGCAACTATTGGGTATGATGCTATTACAACTTGGAGTTCTGCAAGTTATTTGAGTACTGGTACTGCGGCAAGTCATGTTCCTCCAGGATTGACGAATGGAGTAAATTGTATCGCACTACATAATCCACTAAATATTTTATATTATGAAAATGATAATGTAAGGTATAGTGGATCATTAACTGGTACATCTACTGTTTTAAAAACAGCAATTTTTAAAAGTATTCAGAATGGTGGAACATGGGATAAAGATAATGCTATACTTTGGGATATTAGCCCGTCTTATTTTTCTCCAAGTGTAAGTGTAACTTGTATTGCACCATGTACTGATCCAAGTGTACCGACTGTAATAGCTAGTGCGACTACAATTTGTCCATCTGGAAGTTCAACTTTATCATGGTCAGGAAGTTTAAATGATGCGACAGCTTGGCATGTATATACTACGTCTTGTGGTGTTACTCAATTAACAACAACAACAGGAAACTCTTTAGTAGTATCACCGAGTTCAACTACTACATATTATATTAGAGGTGAAGGTGGATGTGTGACGGCAGGTTCGTGTGGAACAGTAGCTGTTACTGTTGCTGATAATGCTGATCCCGTAATTACGGTTTGTGCGTCAACACCTGCAGATATTAGTGCAAATGGTTCATGTCAAGGTACCGTACCTGATTTAACAGGAAGTGTAACGGCTACAGATAATTGTACGGCAAATCCAATTATAACTCAATCGCCAGCTGCTGGAGCAACTTTAGGGTTGGGAGCAACACTAATTACACTAACAGCAACGGATGGAGTAGGTAATACTGCTACGTGTACTGTAACTCAAACGGTGGTAGATAATACTAATCCAGTGATTATGGTTTGTGCGCCAACACCGTCAGATATAGTTGCTAATGGTGCTTGTCAAGGAAATGCACCTGATTTAACAGGGGCTGTAACAGCTACCGATAACTGTACCGGTTCACCAATTATTACTCAATTACCTGCTGCTGGATCAATTTTGGGATTAGGAGTAACAACTATTACATTAACTGTAACTGATGGAGCAGGAAACACGGCAACATGTACTGTCGATCAAACAGTGATAGATAATACAAATCCAACAGCAGTTTGTCAAAATGTTAATGCATATTTAGATGGTGCAGGAAACACAACAATTGTTGCTGCCGACCTTGATGGCGGTTTTACAGACAATTGTTCAGGATTAACGTTAAGTGCGTCACAATTTGCGTTTACATGTGCTAATTTAGGTGCTAACAATGTGACATTGACAGCAATTGATGGAAGTTTAAATACTGCAAACTGTGTGGCGGTTGTAACTGTGATTGATACAGTTTCTCCTGTAGCAAGTTGTCCAGGTAATCAAACAGAAACACCTGATGCAGCTTGTAATTTTACATTACCTGACTACACAGGATTGGTAATAGCATCTGATAATTGTGGTTCTGTGCTTGTAACTCAAAGTCCTATAGCGGGAACAATTATTTCAGGAACAACAACATTAACAATGACTGTTGATGATGGAAATGGAAATACGTCTAGTTGTACTTTTGATGTTATTTTAAATGATATAACCGCTCCAACTGCAGTGTGTCAAAATATTAATATTTATTTGGATGGCGCTGGAAATGCTTCAATTGTTGCAGCTGACCTTGATGGTGGTTCTGCAGATAATTGTTCAGGATTAACATTAACTGTGTCTCAAACTGCATTTACATGTGCTGATTTAGGTGCTAACAATGTAACATTAACTGCTACAGATGGAGGTTTAAATACAGCAAATTGTGTTGCGGT
>Ga0209396_1002209_pt1 | contig 20677 bp, 17 predicted proteins | sample GOMGulsemesocosm_6_FD_184638 | JGI IMG/M metagenome (GOLD analysis project Ga0209396, IMG submission 184638) | Methane-oxidizing microbial communities from mesocosms in the Gulf of Mexico - GOM8C Gulf of Mexico (SPAdes) (version 2) | ecosystem: Environmental > Aquatic > Marine > Cold seeps...
CATTGATGGTACAGAAACTTATGATGTAGTGGGTACCCCAGCACCAGGTTCAGCGATGACAGTTATTATGACTCGTAAATCAGGTGAAACAGTTGAAATCTCAGTTAAGTGCCGTTTAGATACAGCTGAAGAAGTTTCTGTTTATAACGCTGGTGGGGTATTACAGAAATTTGCTCAGGACTTCCTTGAATCAAATGTTTAATTTTGATTTTTAAGCAGCTATTTTTACCTATGGCTGCATTAAAAGTGCTCACTTGGTAAACCAAGCTGCGCGCTTTCGCTTTGCTCTAGGAAAAACTATCAAGCTTAAAACTTCAAAATACGCCAACAGTAAATGATAAAACTAAGTAGAAAGTTAGACTAGCTAATTTTCTACTTTTTATTGTAGGTGAGGCTTTAGCCTTACTATTCAAATTTAAAATAGAAAGTTAGGTTAACTAATTTTCTATTTTTTATTGTAGGGCTTTAGCCTTACAATTCACATTTAAAGAGAGCGCTATGACTCATCTACCTCAAATTAAAATACCCGCGACTTATATGCGTGGTGGTACATCTAAAGGTGTATTTTTCAATTTAACTGATTTACCAGAAGCGGCACAAGTGCCTGGTGAAGCAAGAGATAATATATTATTACGTGTCATTGGTTCACCTGATCCATACGGTAAACAAACTGATGGTATGGGTGGGGCGACTTCAAGTACCAGTAAAACAGTTATTTTAGCTAAAAGTACTGTTGCTGATCACGATGTAGATTATTTATTTGGCCAAGTTGCAATAGATAAAGCATTTGTAGATTGGAGTGGCAACTGCGGCAACTTAACTGCAGCGGTAGGTTCTTTTGCGATATATTCAGGTTTAGTTGATAGTGCACGTATTCCACAAAATGGAGTTTGTACGGTACGTATTTGGCAAGCAAATATTAAAAAAACCATTATTGCACAAGTACCTATTACTAATGGTGAAGTGCAAGAAACAGGTGATTTTGAACTTGATGGTGTGACTTTTCCTGCTGCTGAAGTACCGGTCGAATTTATCGCACCAGTTGATCCATCTGAAGCAATGTTTCCAACAGGTAATATTGTTGATGAATTAAAAGTACCAGGAGTGGGCACTTTTAAAGCGACTATGATAAATGCAGGTATTCCTACCATTTTTTTAAATGCACAAGAGATTGGATATAAAGGTGTCGAATTACAAGAAGCAATCAATGGTGATGCCGCAGCGTTAACATTTTTTGAAACTATTAGGGCACATGGCGCAATAAAAATGGGGCTAATTTCAGATATTAAAGAAGCCGAGGCACGTCAGCATACACCTAAAGTTGCTTTTGTCTCTTCTGCGAGTGCATATACCTCATCAAGTGGTAAAGAAATTACAGAATCTGATATAGATTTAAATGTGCGTGCGTTATCTATGGGGAAATTACATCATGCCATGATGGGTACCGCTGCAGTTGCTATTGGTACTGCTGCTGCCATTCCTGGTACCTTAGTTAATTTAGCTGCAAACAATGGTGTTGTATCATCAGAGGGGAAAAACTCGGTTACTTTTGGTCATCCATCAGGCACGCTAAAAGTGGGCGCACAAGCCAGTTGTACTGAGGGTAATTGGACGGTTAATAAAGCAGTTATGAGCCGCAGTACACGTATTTTGATGGAAGGCTGGGTGAGAATTCCAGAAGATTCATTTTAACTCTTAATAAATCAAAATAAAAAAGCTATGAATGAATATTCATAGCTTTAACAACAATAATTTTACTGTTCAAAGTTCAACAAACTTGTCTATCTTGCAAAACCCATAAGTTCTAAATCGTTATATGCTTCATAGCCAATTATTTTGATATACCAAGTACCTGATTTAGGACGTTGTATCAAAATTTGCTCATCATTTCCCCACTTAAGAGGTGCAAAGTCGTAATCAGACTCTGTTGGTTCTTGCTCATGTTTTACATAAATATCAGCATCACCTTCACCGCCTGCAATATCTAACCAAAGGAGTTTCGCTTTTGGATCTACCTCAATTTTGTATATTGCAACACTGTCAGTTTCACCTTCTAGGCTTTCAACTAATTGACCGCTGATAAGGTATCCATCTTCTGGTAATTCATTATCACCACCAGAACCATCACCTATACCTGTTCCATTACCGCTTTTAACATCGTCTACCCAAGCATTAAATGAGTTTACACGGGCATAAACACCATATTTATTTGCAACAGCACATCCTTCACCCCATGATACAACACCAGCTTGCACAAGTTCACCATTATGGTTAATGACTAACGGGCCGCCACTATCACCTTGGCAGGAATCCTTACCACCTTCTTTGATACCAGCACAAATTTCTGTTGTGCTTATTTTACCCGCATAAGCTTCTGCTGAATTACATGTATCATTTGATACAATAGGCACATTTACTTTTTGTAAAACATCAGGACCACTACCGCCTTGCTCTAATGCGCCCCAGCCAGAAACAGAAGCTATCGCGCCTGCCATTCCTGATACAGCGATAATTTCGTCTGTGGCAAGTTTAACAAAAGGAATACCAGTGACAGGAGATGATAACTTAACAAGCGCAATATCAGATGCATTTTTACCTTGCTGATTATAATCTGGGTGGATATATACATCAGCAACAGAAGCTTTGCTGCCAGAGTCATCAGATAACTTTAAAAAATTTGAACGTATCGATAATTGACTTATATTATCTTTAGTTATTTCTTCAACACAGTGAGCAGCCGTTAATACCCAAGTTTCAGAAATGAGTGAGGCACCACAAAAATGTTGATTATTATATTGAAGGCTTGTCATCCAAGCCCTTGAATTATCGGTTACAGGTTCACCTCCAACTATTTTTGGTGTTGGATTAGTTTTGATATTCATCTTTAAATCGTTAGCTTGACTTAAAACAGGCATTACTGAAATTGAAGCCAATGCAATTGTTATTAAATTTTTGTTTATTGCTTTCATGTTTGAGTTTCCTTGTTTTGTTCTCGGTATTGATTAAATAACAAACTAGGGCGCAACAATAGTGACGTTTTGTATAGAGGGTGTATCGGTTTGTATCGGTGAGTATTTTTATTGATAGAAAAGAAGTTGGGGAATAGGTGAAAAATGCGATTCACCTATTAATAAAACTAAATTAAAGACCTTTTTTACTATATAAAGTGACTTTTCCAGCAATAATTGTTGCTGTAATATTTTTATCACTTGAACCCCAAACACAGTTAGTATGCAGTGTTTTTTCTTCACAATTATCAGCTGAACCGAGTAGTTGTTCGATTTCAGTTTTATCCATTCCTACTTCTACTTTGCCATAGTTTTCAATAGTTACTTTACTACAAGCCGTTAAAGTTAAAGCGATAGCTGCAATTGAAAGGTACTTTTTCATATTATTCTCTTTTATACTTTTATTAAATAATTAATGCATATAGCGTCTGATTTGAATCAAAATGCCTAGCTTAGGGTGGTCAAAATAGTGAATTTCATTACTGATCACGCGACGAAATTGATTAAAATGAAAGTTTTTAAGTTTTTCATTTGTACGATCTTCTTCTCGTAAATTAAATTCGGCTTTTATGTTTAAATATCGGCCTCTTAAAAAAACCTTAAGTAAGCCATCTAGCTGCCATGTTTTATCCGGATATTCACCGATATTGTTAAATTTCATAGGCTTATTAAATGAAGTATCGCTATTAATAATTGTCTTTAAAAAGTCATTTAATTCATCAGTATTATCAGAAACCTCTAAATATGTATTATCCTTTTGTTTTAAATTTCCAAAATAATCATATTGTTTCGAAAAACTTTTTCCGCCAAATAAACGGTAATTAGGTGCTTTACGTTCAGTCAACCCAGGCTGGCGCCAACCAGTATGCAGAATAGGTAGCATACCTTCACGCTTTAACCTGGCAATAGTCGATTGAAATTCTAATTCTTCTGGGGCGATGATATAGGGTGTTTCCATACCTTCCTGTAAAGGAGAATCTGGCGTAAGAGGCGTTGTGTCCATAAGTGAAATATAATCTATACTATCGACACATACTGGAGAATTAAGCGTATTTAAGGTTTTGTAAAGGATATTTTTTTGTGGTTTATTAGATAAACATTTATTTTGGCCCATTATCTGAAAATGCTCTGAAAGCATATCAACAGATTTATTGATTTTAATTGGAGACAAGTCAAAGCTAAAATCTTCTTTTACTTTTTCATTATCTGGATGCTCAAATAAAACAACTTCTACTTCATACCAACGGCCATTACCTGCAATCGAGGCCGTTGAAAATAAGAATAATGAAAGTCCTATGAGTAATTTCAACTTCATTTAATGGGTTACCTTTTGCTCAAAATCCGTAATCATGGCATTTATTAATTTAAGTCTTTCACTCGGTTTTTCTTGCGGGATCATAAATTTCAATTTACTCGCGCCTTCCATTTTATATCTGGACGGATTAGATTGCAGTAAACCTATGATAAACATAGGGTCAACTTTTGTTTCTTTGGTAAAGTCAATTGAACCACCTTTTGCATTAGCATCAATTTTACTTATACCGAGCTTTGCTGCGCGTATTTTTAATAATTGTAATGCAAATAGGTTTTTAGCAGGATCTGGTAATAGACCGAACCTGTCTATTAATTCAATTTGCAAATCATCTACTTGATCAAAGTTTTGACAAGATGCAATGCGTTTATACATGCTTAATCGAATATTGACATCAAAAATATAGTCTTCAGGTAAAAGTGCTGGGAGTTTTAAGTCAACTTCTGTCTGCTTACCTAAAATATTTTCAAGCGTAGGCTCTTTCCCTTGTTTTAGTGCTTCAACAGCTTGTTCTAACATTTCCATAAATAGCGTAAAACCAACAGACTCAATTTGGCCACTTTGCTCGTCTCCTAATAATTCACCTGCACCACGAATTTCTAAGTCATGGCTAGCCAGAGCAAAACCGGCACCTAATGTTTCTAGAGAGCTAATCGCTTCTAGGCGCTTTTTAGCATCTTTTGATATTACTTTTTCATCTGGTGTCATTAAATAAGCATATGCTTGGTGATGGCTACGGCCAACGCGTCCTCGTAATTGGTGAAGTTGCGCTAAGCCTAACTTATCTGCACGATCCATTATTATAGTATTAGCACTTGGTACATCAATACCGGTTTCAATAATTGTTGTACACACTAATACATTGAATTTATTGTGATAAAACTCAGCCATCAAACGTTCTAGCTCTCGTTCACGCATTTGACCATGCGCAATTGTGATATTCGCTTCTGGTAATAATATTTCTAAATCAGCGGCAGTTTTAGCGATTGTTTCAACATTATTATGTAAATAATAAACTTGACCACCACGCTTGATTTCACGTAATACGGCTTCACGAATAATAGCGGGATCTGACTTGTGCACAAAGGTTTTAACCGCCAAACGTTTTGCCGGAGGGGTTGCTATGATAGATAAATCACGCATGCCACTCATTGCCATATTTAATGTTCTGGGAATAGGTGTGGCTGTTAAAGTCAAAATATCTACATCTGCGCGAAGAGACTTAATCTTTTCTTTTTGTCTAACGCCAAACCTATGCTCTTCATCAACTACTAATAATCCTAAATCCTTATATTTTATGCTTTGATTCAATAGTTTATGAGTTCCAATCAAAATATCTAATCGACCATCGGCTAGTTTAGCTAGAATCTCAGTTTGTTCTTTGGCTGATTTAAATCGCGAAATCACATCAACTTCAATTGGCAGATTAGCAAATCTGTCTTTAAAATTTTCATAATGTTGTTGTGCTAATAGCGTCGTTGGAACAAGAATAGCGACTTGTTTACCATCGTTTACCGAAACAAATGCAGCACGCATTGCAACCTCAGTTTTACCAAAACCAACATCGCCACAGACTAATCTATCCATTGCCAAAGGTGATTGCATATCTCCAATTACAGCATTGATGGCATTTTTTTGGTCTTCAGTTTCTTCAAAAGGAAAACTATCAGAAAACTGTGCATAAGCACCTTTATCTATTCTAAATATATTGCCTTTTTTAGCTTGTCTTTGAGCATATATATCAAGTAATTCAGCTGCAACATCACGTACTTTTTCGGCCGCTTTTCGTTTTGCTTTCTCCCAGGTATCAGTGCCAAGTTTATGTAATGGTGCGCTTTTATCTTCACCACCGGAGTATCGTGTTAACATGTGCAAAGAAGAAACTGGTACGTATAATTTAGCTTCTTTTAAATATGTAATTGTTACAAATTCAGTTTTTACACCCGCGGCATCAAGAGTTTGCAACCCTTGGTAACGACCAACCCCATGATCTAAATGCACAATCGGTTGACCAACTTTTAATTCCGCTAAATTGCGTATGATGGCATCAGCGGTGCCTTCATATTTATGTTTACGGCGGCGTTTTTGAGAAACTTTTAAGCCTAACAGTTCTTGCTCAGTAATTAGGATTAATTGTTTTTTACCATCTAAAACAACGCTTTGCTCTAGGGGACTTACAACTAAACCAACATCTTTTTTAGAGTCAATAAAGTCTTTAAAACTATCAAAAGAATGGAGTTTGATACCAGCAGGTTTAAATAAACTGATTAAAGACTCTCTACGACCTTCACTTTCTGTTGAGAATAAAATACGGTTTTTAGCTGATTTTTGTTCAACTAAATAACGTGATATTGCATCAAATGGATTTTTGATTTGATGATCTACACGTACATTAGGTAATTGTGATGTCGGTAAATTAAAATGGCCCGCTTTTGTGCCTAATTTTGCAAGAGATAAATTTATGCGGGCAAAATTGCCCATGTTTGAATACAATTCATCAATAGGTTGATATATGGAATTAGGGGTCAGTAATGGTCTTAAAGGGTCAACATTACGGTTATCAAAGCGACTTTGTACATCTTTATAGAATGCATGAGCGCTATGTTCAATATCACCTAAATGCATTAAAACTGCATTATTGGGTAAATAATCAAATATTGTTGCCATTTTATCGAAAAATAAAGGCATGTAATATTCGATACCACCAGGATACTGACCTTTGGTTACTTGTGTGTAAATCGATTCAGGCTGTTTACTTGCACCAAATAATTCACGATATTGACTTCTGAATCTCTCTATATCTTTTTCATTTGTTGGAAATTCATGGGCAGGCATCAGTTCGATTGATTTAATTTCTGTGCCTGATCTTTGGGTTTCAACATCAAACTCTTTGATGCTATCAAGTTCATCATCAAATAAATCTAAGCGTAATGGCGTGATATTTCCCATTGGAAATAAATCAACAATAGAGCCACGTATTGCAAATTCACCATGTTCCATAACTTGTTGTACATGAGTATAACCTGCAGCTTCTAAATTACTTCTTAGTTTATGGCTATCTAGAGTTTGTCCTTTTTTAAATAATAAAGTGCTGCCGTATATAAATTCAGGTGGAGACGTACGCAGCATTAAAGTGGCTACGGGTAATATTAATACACCACTTTGTGTTTGTTTTAGTTTATTTAAACTCGCTAGGCGATCAGATATTATATCTTGGTGTGGAGAAAAGTGATCGTATGGCAATGTTTCCCAGTCAGGAAAAACCATCACATTTTGTTCTGGTAAAAGGAATTTCAGTTCAGATTCAAGTTTTAATGCTGATGGGGTATCTTGTGTTACTAAAACAACCAGGGCTTTATGATCTTTAACACCTTGTGCTATGGATAAACTTAATGCACTACCTTGTAATTGTCCCCAATGAATTTTATCTTTAGTAGATTTTACCCAAGGTAATGATGCCCACTGCGTTAATGCCATTTAGTTCTAGCTCCAAACTCTTTTTGTTATTTAAAAATCAATTATATCAATCAAATGAGTATACAGATTAAATCTTGGTATTTCTCTAATAAGTCTTCAAAATACGCAATGCGGTTTCTCGTTTTAAAGTAATATATTTTGAGTAACTGTGGCGACTTAAATAAGCCGATTAATGGGTCCACGAGAATAAAACACTATCTTAAATCGCATTGTTCTATGAGTCTTAATATCACGTATTATATTGTTTTATAAGATTATAACTATTTAAACTGCTGTTCAGTTTAACGAATGTTTTTATGTTTTGCTTTAAGTTTTAGTAAACGAGATTGTGCATGAAGACTTGCACGAACTAATAATTCTTGATCTGAACTTCTTATTTGCGTAAATAATAAAGTATGCTGATATGTATTCGTCTCATCATCTTTTTGAGAGTCAATCATTTGTGCAAAACAATATACCGCAGCTGCATCATAATCCAAAAATATTTTACAACAAAAATCTTGTGCTATCGGGTAACTTTCTGAGGTGTTAATAATTAGTCCGCCACCACCATAAGAATATGTTAAAAGTTTATCATCAGTATCATGTTCAGTTGATAAAATATGAGACATGATCAAATCTATTTTTCTTGATTGTGCTTTTAAGAATACAGCTAATTCATCAGCTACATCACTTAATTGCCTTAAAGGTCTTAGTGCGGTTTGTTCTAATTCATTTACTTCATTCGCAAGGAGAAATAAAGCCGGAATACGTTGCTCTAATACAAGTGTATTGGCTGGAACCTGTTCTGGCTTTACGGCTTCAATATTGACTTTAATTGCTTCTTCAATTTGAAAGTACTGTTTAAATTCATCAAGTTTTGTTTGCGACATAAGAGAGTGGATATTACGAGAAATTTTTACATATATTAGCCATTTATTATTTCAAGGCAAGTAAAGAACATATTTTTACAAACTTCTTAATAACAAAACTACATTAAAAATCATGATTAATGTTAAACTCGTCATAATATTTCGTTGATGTTAGGTATCTTTGTCCATTATGTTTCAACCTGTTAGCCTATTTATAGGTCTTAGATACAGCCGTGCTGCAAAAGGCAATGCGTTTATTTCCTTTATCTCTTTTTTTTCTATAACGGGGATCACTTTAGGGATAATGGCGCTAATTACCGTTGTTTCAGTTATGAATGGTTTCGAAAATAAATTAAAGCAAAGCATGTTAGGTTTATTACCGCACATTGAACTGAGCAAGGGTAATAATTTAGAGCACAAAAAAGACATTTCATTTGCTCAAATTAAACAAAAATTATTATTGGATGATCGCATTTCTGATGTATCTCAATACATTGAAGCTGAAGCTATTTTGCAAACAAATAAAAATATGCTCGGTGTAATTTGGCAAGGTGTTTATACCGAAAACCAATTACAACAAGTTCAAGATAATATAGAGCAGGGTAGTTGGCAGACATTATTCACTAAAAAATACTCGATTGCGATGAGTCGGTATCAAGCTATTAAGCTTGGGCTAAATTTAGGAGATAAAGTCAGAGTTATTGTTCCAAAAGCATCAAACTATACACCTATGGGGCGTATACCCAGTCAAAGGTTGCTCACTTTAGTTGCCATTTATTCTACTGGTTCTGAGATTGATACAAGCTTGGTATTTAGTCAGGGAATGTCGGTTTCTAGGTTATTGAAAATTCCTAAATCAGAAAAAGAAGCACCCAGTATTCGAATTCAATTAGATGACCCATTTACCGTTGATGACGTATTATTATCTCAATCAACCTTATTTAAACAATTTAGAGTATCAGATTGGCGTAAAACTCAAGGGGGGTTATTTTCCGCTGTGGCGATGGAAAAACGAATCATGTCTTTATTGTTAGGCTTAATTATTCTTGTTGCCGTATTTAATATTGTGTCAGCTTTGACCATGATGGTAGCTGAAAAACAATCTGAAGTCGCTATATTGCAAACATTAGGTTTAACTCCGAATAGTGTTAAACAGGTGTTTATTATTCAAGGTTTATATAACGGGCTATTTGGTGCTCTACTTGGTGGTGGGTTAGGGATTGCCTTTGCCGCTAATATTAATCAAATATTAGATTTAGTAGGACTTAACTTATTAGGAGGCGCAATTTTGCCCGTTTTATTTGATACTTCTCAACTAAGTTATATTATTTTTGGCAGTATATTTATGAGTTTTTTAGCAACTTTATACCCCGCAACAAAGGCGGCAGGTGTACGTCCGGCAGAGGTTTTAAGATATGAGTAATTTAGTAATTAAATGTACGGACATCAATAAAATTTATCAAGACGGTAAAAATAAAACACAAGTTCTTAAAGGTGTAAACCTAGAGTTAGAACAAGGTGAATTATTAGCAATCGTAGGAAGTTCTGGTTCAGGTAAAAGCACCTTGTTACATATATTGGGTACATTGGATGTTGCTACAACTGGAACGAGTAAAATTTTAAATCAAGAAGTATCAGAGTTAAGCCGTAAACAACAAGCCGAATTTAGAAATAAAAATTTAGGTTTTATATACCAGTTTCATCATTTATTAATGGAATTTAATGCGTTAGAAAATGTAGCAATGCCTCTGTTAATTTCTGGTATGAATCCAAAAAAAGCAAAAGAAAAAGCAAAAGAGATGCTTGATAAAGTAGGGTTAAGTCACCGAATAGAGCATAAGCCTTCTGAGCTGTCAGGTGGTGAAAGACAAAGAGTCGCAATAGCGCGTGCTCTTGTTGGTGAACCTGCGTTAATATTAGCAGATGAGCCAACAGGTAATTTAGATAAGCAAAATGCACTTAAAATTTACAATTTAATTAATGAGTTAAATCAATCGCTTAAAACGAGCTTTGTGGTGGTGACTCATGATTTAGAGTTAGCTGCAAAATTGGGTAAAACAGCTTATTTAGATGATGGTATTTTAACGCTTAAAAAGAGTTCACTGTGAAATTTAGTTTATTTTTAAGTAAAAGATTTAGACATGCAAAACATGAAAATGGATTTATTGGCTTTATCGGTAAAGCATCGAGCATCGGTATTGGCTTAGGCATTGCTGTGCTTATAATTGCATTATCTGTTATCAATGGTTTTGAATATCAAATGGTAAATAGGTTATTGAATGTGGTGCCACATATCGAATATGAAGCACCCAATGCACCAATAAGGAATTGGCAGAAAAAAATAAATAACTTAGAACAACATGATTCAGTCATTGCTGGTGCTCCTTATATTTCATTAAATGGTATGGCTCAGTTTAAAGGTAAACTTAAAGCAGTTGAAATTAGAGGAGTAGATCCTAAATTAGAAGTGCGAGTATCGGGTGTTCAAGAATATATTCAGGAATTTGATTTGACAACACTTAGTGCTAATCAGGTTGTTTTAGGCAATCAAATTGTAGAAGAAATAGGGGCTAAACGAGGGGATTATATTACTTTATTGATCCCACAAATAAACTCTGGCACTAATTCCTTAAAAGCAGCAAAAAAAATTAAATTGAAGTTGGTTGGCATCATAAAAATGGGTGGCCCAGTTGATAGAATTACAGCTTTGGTTAATTTAGCGAAAACACAAGAAATTTTGGGGTTTGCTGCGAACGAAACAAAAGGACTCAGGCTCAAAATTGATGATGTTTTTATGGCTGAATCTCTCGCTATGATTTTAGGTTCTCAATTAGATGATTATGTATATGTAACTAGCTGGTTTAGAAAACATAGTAATTTATATCAAGATATTCAAATGGTACGCACCATTGTATATTTAGTTGTATTACTCATTATCGCGGTGGCTAGTTTTAATATCGTATCGACTTTAGTAATGGAAGTTAAAGAAAAACAATCTGATATTGCAATCTTAAAAACCATGGGCGCAAAAGATAGCACCATAATATCTACATTTATGCTGCAAGGGTTAGGCCAGTCACTGAGTGGCATTTTATTTGGTACTGCTGTTGGTGTACTATTAGCGCTAAATATCCCTGACATATTTACTTGGTACAGCGAATTTTCGGGTAATAATGTATTAACAGGTATATATTTTGTTGAATTTCTACCCTCAAGACTTGATTATAAAGATGTTATGATCACTGTTTCTATCACTCTTGTAATGACCGTAATAGCCACTGCATATCCTGCTTGGCAAGCAAGTCGTATTGATCCTGCTAAAGTTCTCGGACAATAGTATTTATCAACTTGATGTACGTTTGCTGAATAATTAATCATACGACAGATTAATTGATGATATAAGCTTGCGTAGTGATTCATTACAACATAGAGTAAACAAAAAGCAGAGCCTAGTTTAAGAAAAATATAAGCTCATATAATAAAAATATTCTTCAGGGTTTATATAAAAGAATAAAATTTAGGAAGTAATCATGTCAGAAACAGAGCAAAAGCCACAACAAGAACAACGTAGAGAGCTAACTCAAGAAGAAAATATCGCATGGCAAAGAGAAGCTTTTCAAAATGCACAAAAGCATTTAGCCGGCAAAGGCATCATGCCAAAAACAATCATTGAAAAAGACAGCCGCTATTTATCACCATTTTTTGCTGTTTGGAAAATAAAGTCAGAGAATGGAAAAATATATTGGGTCATATCAGGACGTTTACCAACAGACCATATTGAAGTGAGTGCAGCACCAACTGCCCGTGAAGCAATTCGTTACTTTTCATTTCAATGGCAAATGAAAGCTGAACAAATAATGAAAGCTGGCGCTAAAGATAAAACTCAAGTTGATTTTGCTAATCTTTTAGTAAATCGAGCACAAGGCATTTACGAATTTTATGAAAAAGATGAACTTTGGAGCAACGAATAAACTTAGGGCATTGATTCAAAAATAGAATATTAATTGAAGTGCTAAAAAAAGCGAATATACAGATGATATATTCGCTTTTTTAATGATTGTTCCAAAATATCTAGAATGAGGAATTAATGTACTAAGCTAAATTCTGTTGTTGTAAAACTATCAATAGGGCAACATAAACGTTGCCGAGCAATGCCTGCTTCCATAAAAACGGTGCCTTTAGAATAAAATCCCGCTTTCACAAATTTCTCTTTCTCTTGTAAAATACAGTTGAAACTCATTTCAACTGCACCTTGTTCTTTTGCTATTGATACTAAGTAAGAAAATAAGTGTTGATAGATATCTTCAGTTCTAAACTCAGGTAATACGGCAACTCTGCTCATTAAACCTTCCGGAGATAAGCGAGCTGACGCAATAATTACATTTTGTTCATTTAAAAGTACGATATGTTGTGCTGTACGGTCTTGTTGATCAAACTCTATATGTTTTGGAATGTGATATTCACAAACAAAAACCTTTTCTCTTAAGGCCTTTAATCGTTCTCTATTTTTAAGCCAGTTTACTTGTTGTAGCTGATATGACATGTTACAAACCCCATTTTATGACCCTAAATTCAGCGCAGATCGCATTAACACACTGTTTGAGTTTAAATATCAGAAAAACTCTGCGGTCTTTTGTGTTCTGATTTAGGGTAAAGGTTTATATAAATACCAATTCCATTAAATATATGTTCATTCTAAATGGTCTAAATATACAATAGCTACGTGGCCTGCGTGGATGCAGATACTTAGGTTTAATCTTGAGCTATAAACCGGTGCTCTTGAAAATTTATTCTCATTTATATCTGATCACTAACTTAAAAAAGTTGGTATAAAAACTTTATTCAACGTACCAGTAACCCTCATTTATGATCTTAGTCAAAGTTTCAATAAACAGTGAAAAATTAATTGAACTTTTTAACTGGTCAGATGTGATGTGGGTGTTATCAGTAAGTAATTGGATACTTTTTAGCATTTCAAGAGGGAAAATAGTGTTCTCACCTTGTACGCTGAAAATAATTGTGTCGTTGTTTATCTGATAAAGCGCTCTAAGACCACCGATACGAATAAAGTTAATACCTTCTTGTTTGATAAGATCAATAATGTCTTCAGTATTATAAAAATCTTCATTTTCAAGAGGGGCGACATCAAGTTCATGTTTTGCTTCAGACATAGTACGGCCTAACCAAGTCTGTAATGCAGTTTCGTCGTTAATTACATCTAATAATAAACTTTTAATTCTTGTTAGTTCACAGGGCTGTATTTCACCGATAGAATTGCTAATTTGTAAATGGGGATCACTATAACGAACTTTTCCAAGCTCATTGTCAATCAAGTGATCTGCAAATGATGACAGCATATCCGTTTGGTTTGGTGCTCTAAATCCAACAGAGTAGTTGATCGCATTTTCAACAGCATACCCTTCATGAGGGCAGCCTGGCGGAATATATAAGATATCGCCTGGCTCTAAAACGACATCTATACAGGCTTCAAAATTTTCGATTTGAAGTAGGCTTTTGCAAGGGATCACTTCTTTTAGTTCTGCTTGTGGCATGCCCACTCGCCAATGTCTTTTACCTTCACCTTGAATAATAAATACATCGTATTGATCTAGATGCGGTCCTACACCACCTTTAGGGCTTGAAAAGCTGATCATTAAATCATCGATGCGCCAATTAGGTATAAATCTGAATGCTTCTAGTAACTCAGCTGATTCTGGATGCCAATGATCGACTGCTTGTACTAATAAAGTTGAATGTGTTGGTGTTAATATAGAAAAGTCTTCAAATGGACCATGGTGAGAGCCCCATTTATTATTTTTATTTGTAATAATCCGAGACTCGATATTTTCTTCCATGGCTAAACCAGCAAGTTCTTCTGCTGTGATTGGATCTTGGAAGTCTTTAAAACCATTTTTAATTAATAAAGGTTTCTTTTGCCAATATTGCGATAAAAACTCATTTTCGCTCAGGCCATTTATATTAAGATGATACATAGATTTGCTCTTATAAATACAAAATATTAAACCAGTCATTCTAGACTTGCTTTAACATGGATCCCCAATAAGAATTTTGGAGATGACATATTTAATTATAAAGTTATATTGCTAAGGTTAAAAAAGCGAATATGATAAATCATATTCGCTTTTTATATTCTTTATTTATTACCACGTAGTGGCTTTAATAAATCCGCGTAGCGGGTTTATAGCTCTTCAACAAAAGCGATAGCACGACCAATATAGTTTGCTGGAGTCATTAGTTTCATTTCAGCTTTAGCAGATTCTGGAAGCTCTAAACCATCGATGAAATCAGCCATAATTTCTTGATTTACGCGTTTACCACGAGTTAAATCTTTAAGCTTTTCATATGGCTTTTCGATACCGTATTTACGCATAACTGTCTGAATTGGCTCAGCAAGTAATTCCCAGTTTTGATCTAGTTCTTCAAGTAATTTAGGTTCATTTACTTCAAGTTTACTCATACCTTTAAGTGTTGATTGATATGCGATTACCGCATAACCCATACCTACACCTAGGTTACGTAATACAGTTGAATCTGTTAAATCACGTTGCCAGCGAGATAAAGGTAATTTTTGTGCTAAGTGAGCAAAAATTGCGTTAGCTAAACCTAAGTTACCTTCTGAGTTTTCGAAATCAATCGGATTAACTTTATGTGGCATAGTTGATGAACCAATCTCGCCAGCAATTGTTTTTTGCTTGAAGTGACCTAATGCAATGTAACCCCAAACGTCACGATCAAAATCCAATAATATAGTATTGAAACGTGCAACCGCATCAAATAACTCTGCAATGTAATCATGCGGTTCGATTTGTGTTGTATACGGGTTTAATGTAATACCTAGGCTCGTCACAAAATCTTGTGCATGTTGATGCCAATCATGTTCAGGGTATGCACTTAGGTGAGCATTGTAGTTACCAACAGCACCATTTGCTTTACCTAGCATTTCTACTTGAGCAATTTGATCACGTTGACGTTTAAGGCGCATGTAAACATTCGCCATTTCTTTACCCATAGTTGAAGGTGAAGCAGGTTGGCCATGTGTACGTGCCATCATTGGAATGCTTTTGTATTCAACTGCAAGGTCTTTAAGGCCTGATAATAACTTATCACAGTAAGGAAGTAATACTTCGTCACGTGCTTCAGTTAACATTAAAGCGTGAGATAAGTTATTGATATCTTCTGAAGTACATGCAAAATGAATAAATTCATTCACAGCATTAAGTTCAGCGTTATCCGCTACTTTTTCTTTTAATAGGTATTCAACCGCTTTTACATCATGATTAGTTGTACTTTCGATGTCTTTAACGCGTTGTGCATCAGCTTCACTAAAGTTAGTAACAATCGCATCTAATAATGCATTTGCTTCATCACTAAAAGCAGGTACTTCAGCAATTGCTTCAGCGCGAGAAAGCGCTTGTAGCCAACGAACTTCTACCGTTACACGGTATTTTATTAAACCGAATTCACTGAAAATGCTACGTAGTTCTTTAGTTTTACTACCGTAACGCCCATCAACAGGTGAGATCGCGGTTAATGCTGAAAGTTCCATTATAACTCCTAATTAAATATACGAAGAGTCTTATGCCAGATCTTAGGCATAAGATAATTTAAATCATAGTTTTTGCAATGCGTACCAATTTACCTTTTGACAGGATAAACTGACGACGCTTACCGCCCATTTGTCGCCATAATACGGCAGCACGAATGCCAACCAGCAACAAAGCACGGATTTTATTTTGAATTTGTTTTTGTTGTAATAAATCTGGATCGCCAAACACTTGAATGCGTTGACCTAAAGGGCTAACAACTTCGGCATAAATATCAGCTAATCCTGCAACAACAGATTCATCTGTTATTTCAAAGTGGGATAGTCGACGTTTGATATCCTCAATTTTAGTGCCTAATAAATTTAACTGCTGTGGTTTGCTATTTAATGCACGTTCTAATTGAATTAAACCACCCACATATTTTACTAACTCAACACTTTTTTCAGGTCCAGAATCTAGCTGTTGAACAACTAATTGATATCCTAGTTTTAAGTCTGCTTGGCTACGATATATTTCTTCTGGGCTGTTTGGATCGGTTACGATTAAGCTAGATAACAGCATTTCAAGATCTAATGAATTTACTGTTTTGCCTTGTGCTACCTTTTGCACCATTTGTGCAGCTTGGCACATCGCTGCTAACGCCATTACTTGATATTGCATTTATTGATGACCTTTATTTAATCACTGAATCTATGATACCACCACCTAAACACACCTCACCATCATAAAAAACAGCAGATTGTCCAGGAGTAACAGATGATTGTGGTTCATCAAATAATACACGTGCATAGCCGTCTTCACTCACAAGTAAAGTACAAGGCAAATCAGTTTGACGGTAACGTGTTTTAACTGTACAACGTTTGGTACCTTTTGGACCAATTCTATCAAGCCAATCAAGTTGATTGGCCATTAAACCATTTGAGAATAACCTAGGATGATTTTTGCCTTGGCCAACAACCAATACATTACGCTCCATATCTTTATCAACAACATACCAAGGCTCTCCAGAGCCTTCTTTCATGCCACCAATCATTAGACCTTTACGTTGTCCTAAAGTGTGATACATCAAACCTTCGTGATCGCCGACTTGATTACCATCTGTATCTTCAATTTTACCAGGTTGCGCTGGTAGGTATTTTTGTAGGAAATCTTTGAATTTACGTTCGCCGATAAAACAAATGCCTGTACTGTCTTTTTTGTTATGTGTAATTAAGTCTTGTTCTTCGGCAATACGACGTACTTCTGGCTTTTCTAATTCACCAACAGGGAACAGTGTTTGTGCAATATGTTCATGACTTAAAGCATATAAGAAGTAGCTTTGATCTTTATTATTATCAAGACCTCGTAGTAATTGAAATTTACCGTTATTTTCAGCACGTCTTACATAATGCCCTGTAGCTATATAATCAGCTTTTAAAGCTTGTGCTGCAAATTGCAAAAAGGCTTTAAATTTAATTTCTTTGTTACACATGATATCTGGATTAGGAGTACGTCCCGCTTTATATTCAGCTAGAAAATATTCAAATACATTATCCCAGTATTCAGCCGCGAAGTTCACTGTGTGTAATTCAATACCTAATTTATCACATACTGCCTGCGCATCTTTTAAATCATCTGATGCTGCACAATACTCATCTGTATCATCTTCTTCCCAATTTTTCATAAACAAGCCTTCAACCTGATAGCCTTGTTGCATTAATAAATATGCTGAAACAGAAGAATCTACACCACCAGACATGCCAACGATGACCTTAGTTTTATTATTAGAAGATGAAGAATCGCTCAAATGAATATCGCTCATAGTAATTAAATAAATGCTAAATATTAAAGGCGCATATTATAGCACTAGAAAAGAGGAAGGAATATAGCCAAATACTTTGAATATTCCTCGTACATTATAAAATTGAGCCTGTTAAGCTAAATTCAGTTTATATAGATGGCAAATGCTTTTATTGATTAACCAAATTATTAACCTTGAATTTAGTTAATTGAGTTCGATAGCCTGAATCTGAACACCATTTTTATCTTGTTCTGGCTTTAAACCGACCGGAACTTTAGGGATATCAGGTTTATCTAATGCAACATCTCCATCTGCATTTGGTAAGCCAGTTTTTTGTAAGTTTTTAAAATCAAAAATTGTATTATCGGCTAAATGTGAAGGCACAACATTTTGCATCGCTGTAAACATTGTAGCGACACGACCTGGGTGTTCAATTTCCCACTTTGCTAACATTGCTTTAATGTTTTGTCTTTGTAAATTCTCTTGTGAACCACATAAATTACATGGAATGATTGGGAATTCTTTTAGTTGGGCGTATTGGGCTATCTCTTCTTCTTTACAGTACGCAAGTGGGCGTATTACCATATGCTCGCCATTATCGCTGGCAAGTTTTGCTGGCATACCTTTTAATTTACCGCCATAAAACATATTTAGAAACATGGTTTCTATCATGTCGTCTCGATGATGACCTAATGCGATTTTTGTTGCTTTTAGTTCTTTAGCTGTTCGGTACAATATACCGCGTCTTAATCGAGAACATAATGAACAAGTTGTTTTACCTTCTTCAATTATATCTGTAACAATTTTATAGGTATTCTCTTCAACTATTTTGTATTCAATGCCTAAAGTCTCTAGATATTCAGGTAAAATATGTTCTGGGAAGCCTGGTTGCTTTTGATCTAAGTTAACCGCGACTAGGTCAAACTTAATAGGCGCTACACGTTTTAATTGCATTAAAATATCTAACATCGCATAGCTATCTTTACCACCAGATAAACACACCATGATACGATCACCATCTTCAATCATGTTGAAGTCATTAATAGCCTGTCCAGTGCTACGTCTTAGGCGTTTTTCTAATTTATTTAAAGTGTGTTTAGCCTTTGTTTGAGCAGAATGTGAAACTGGTGATGACATTAAGGACCCTATGAAGATAATAGAAAACTGAGCAATAAAAATAAGGGCTACATTATAAAGCAAAAATAAAAGTTAGCGAGTAAAAATAACTTATTGTGAATTATAGTCTACGTCTATGCAAAAAGGGGGCTTTAATCGTGAGCTGAGGGGTGTTGAGAGAAAGTTGATAATGGCTATTAAATATTAATAGCCAAATGCATATAATTTATAATGTTATTTATCAAGAGGGCTAATATAACCATCTGGTTTTAAAGCGAGTACATCACAATTGAGGCTATCAATAACGTGCTCGGCTGTATTGCCAATTAACGCAGCACTCAGTCCTGTTCTACCAACGGTTCCCATTACAATAAGCTCGGCATCTAATTCATTTGCCACAATCGGAATAATGTCTTCTGGTAAGCCTTCTTTAATATGACATTGGTTTTCAGGTATATTATGTTGCAGCGCTAATTCATGGCAAGTTTGGGTATGATGTGCTTTTACCGTTTCATTAAATTGTGTTGGATCAAACTCAGGTATTTCTATGGCAATATTGACAGGGGTACCAGGATAAGAATTAACTAAATGTAAATTGCCATCAATTAAGCTCGCAATAAATTTAGCATCATTAATAATTCTTTGGTTTAGTTCCTGATGTTGTACATCATCGGCAGATGCATTTACAGCCGCGACTATATTGCCGTTTGCTGGCCATAAATGTTCTTTAATTAGTAATACCGGGCAAGGACATTTACGGATCAAGTGCCAGTCAGTTGGTGTAAATATAACTGATTTTAAAGTGGCGTGTTCATGAGTACCTTTTAGAACAATGTCGTAATTCTCTTTAAGCACAGTCTGTATGATTGATTCAAAAGGACGGTTATGCCATATCACTTTACAATCTATTTCTAAGTCTTCTTGGAATTCTTCTATTAATGAATTAATCCAAGCAATTCGGTCATTGATGACGGCTGTACGCATCGCTTCTCTTTCATCAAGAGATAGCATGGTTGTCATTTCATATGAGAAATCGTAGATGGTGAGAAAAGCGGTAATTTTAGCACCTGATTTGTGTGCTAATTCAAATGAACGTTTTAAAGCGGTTTGATCTGATTTACTTGGGTCAACTACTGCCAGTATTTTTTTTATTGTATTCATCATTTAACCTCTCAAATATGCTTACTTTTAGTGTAAATGAAGTTAACAAATTTGACAGGTTAAAATGAAAAAAAATTGTCTAAGATCAATATACCTAGATAATTATCCGATTAACTTTGTGTTTTTGTTCCAGCAGTTGCGTTTAACTTATCTAGATCTAAGATAGTAATGAATTTGCCTTCAACTTTGATCACATCTGATTTTTGGAAGCGGCTTAATAAACGACTAATGGTTTCGACTGTGAGTCCAAGGTAATTACCTATTTCTCCACGGGTCATCGTTAATCTAAACTCTTTTTTCGAAAAGCCACGCTCACCAAATCGTTGAGATAAATTACTGATAAATGCAGCGAGTCTTTCTTCGGCTGTTTTTTTATTTAATAGTAAAAGCATTTCTTGATCGTAGTT
>Ga0209396_1002210_pt1 | contig 20677 bp, 19 predicted proteins | sample GOMGulsemesocosm_6_FD_184638 | JGI IMG/M metagenome (GOLD analysis project Ga0209396, IMG submission 184638) | Methane-oxidizing microbial communities from mesocosms in the Gulf of Mexico - GOM8C Gulf of Mexico (SPAdes) (version 2) | ecosystem: Environmental > Aquatic > Marine > Cold seeps...
GTGCATACCCAGCCTTATTATCAAAAGCTTGGCTTTGAAAACGGACAATATCCACAGGCAGAAAGTTACTATACCGATGCTATTAGTATTCCTTTGTTTCATGCTATGACAATAGAACAACAAAACGATGTTGTTCGCGTATTAACTAAGGTTTTAATTAAGTAATTATGAATATTGCAATAATTCCAGCTCGTGGTGGTAGTAAACGTATACCTAGAAAAAACATTAAAGAGTTTCATGGAAAACCTATAATTGCTTATTCTATCGAAGTGGCTAAGGAGTCAGGCTGTTTTGATCGTATAATAGTTTCTACTGATGATGAAGAAATTGCCGCAGTTGCCAGAGCTTATGGAGCTGAAGTTCCATTTATTAGACCTGAAAATGTCTCTGATGACTTTGCGACAACTAATGCAGTCTTACAACACTCAATAAATGAATTGAAGTTAGTTGATAATGATAATTTATGTTGTATCTATGCAACGGCCCCCTTTCTAGAGTCATCGGCTATTAAGGAAGGTTTAGATCAATTAAAAAACAAGAATATACAATACTCTTTCACAGCTACAGAATATTCTTTCCCAATTCAAAGATCTTTTTACCTTAATGGTGAAGGGGGGGCAGAGATGTACCATCCTGAACACATTAATACCCGCTCTCAAGATCTCACAAAGTCATTTCATGATGCAGGACAAATTTATTGGGGGACTGTTTTTGCTTTCCGCACAGACTTAGGTATGTTCGAAAGTCATTCGAAACCAATACTTTTAAATCCTTTAAAAGTTCAAGATATAGATACGCTAGATGATTGGGAGTATGCAGAAGCACTTTATTCGCTTTTGTCGCAATAGATTTGATGAATGAAAATTTTTCAGGTAAATATAATGTAGCATTTCGTGTTGACTCATCTTTTCACATTGGAAGTGGACACGTCATGCGATGCATAACATTAGCTAATGCATTACTGAAGGATATGAGCGTCAATATTTTATTTTTTTGTCGTTCATACGAAGGAAACGTCATAGATGTTATTAATTATAATGGCTTTGAAGTTATTGCTATGGTGGCAAATGAATCTCCGAAGAAAAATGATAGCTCCTATCAAACTTGGTTAGGTGCGACTCAGGATACTGATGCTGAAGAATTTATCACCGCTGCAAATAAATATGGAATTAATAAGTTTGATTTAATTGTTATAGATCATTATGCAACCTCAGAAAAGTGGGAAAGGAAAGTTAGTAGTATAACCGATTGTATTGCTGCCATTGATGATTTAGCGAACAGAAGACATTTCTGTGATTTTTTAATCGACCAAAATTATTTTAAAAATTATGAAAGCCGCTATAACTCTTTGATTAATAAGGAGACCAAGAAGCTTTTAGGGCCTAATTACACGTTACTCCGCGAAGAGTTCTCTGATCTACAAAAAGAACTTCCCCCTTTTGAAAAACGCTTTACTAAAAAGATAGTTACTATTTTTTTTGGTGGAACTGATCCAGATAACCATTCAGAAAAATCTCTTAGAGGACTGTTAGCTAAATTAGGTGAAAGTTATAATATCAATGTCATTTTGGGTAAATCCAACCCAAATATTGCCAGATTAAAGAAATATGAAAAACAGTTCGTTCAGGTAACTGTATATATTCAAGTAAACAATATGTCACAACACATTGGGCAATCTTTATTATTCGTTGGAGCTATAGGCGCTACGACTTGGGAGCGATGCCTTTGTGGTACACCAGGTCTTGTTTCTTCTGTAGCAGAAAATCAAATTCAAGCAGCAATTGATTTACACGAAATTACAGCTCATTACTATCTTGGTAAAGCAGAAAATCTATCTGAGGACGATTACGGTAATGCGGCTCTAATGCTATTAAACAATGAAAAATTATTGAAGCAACAAAATCTTGCTTCGAAGGCCTTAGTTTCAGAATCAGGCGCCAGCGTAGTTTCAAAGCAACTACGTGATTTTTTTATAGGAATTAAAAATGTTAAAGGTAAGGTTTAAGCCCGTTCGTTTTTCAGATTTAGAGTTATTACGCAAATGGAGGAATACCCCTCGTATTAGTCAAAACATGTATAGTTCAGAACATATAACAACAAAACAACAAGAAAAGTGGTTCGAAAGTTTAATTGTAGATAAAACCCGAAAAGTTTTTATCTGCCTACTTAATGATACTCCTGTTGGAACCCTATATTTTAGCTCTATAGAAAGTGAAAGTTGTGAATGGGGCTGTTACCTTGGAGGTGAAGCTTTACTTCCTGGAGTAGGGCTTATACTGGAGGCATCTGCACTTAATTATGCTTTTAAGTATTTACATGTAAATACTTTAATGGCTGATGTTTTGAGTTTTAATGAACCTCCAAAAAAAATGCATAAACTTTTTAAATATCATGATTTAGGGAAGTATAAAACTGGTATAATCAGAGATGGTATTGAGTTAGAAGTTAATAAATATCAATACCGGCAAGAAGATTGGAATATTAACAAAGCTGGTGTATACAAAATATTACCTAAGAAAATAACAGAAATAATCAATAACGTAGACTTTACATAGGAGAATGTTATGGAGTTACGAGATAAAATATTAGAAGTTGTAGTTGAGGTGGCGGAACTGACGGATTGCGAGTTAGTATCTAACTTCACCGATAGTACAATTTTATTAGAAAGTGGTTTAGACTCTTTAGGTTTTGCTATTTTAGTGGCACGGCTAGAAGAAGAGTTGGATTATGACCCTTTTGTTGAAATGGAAGATGCTGTTTATCCTACAACGTTTGCTGAATTTGTTTCTATCTACTCTCAAGATAAGTAAATAATGCAACTAATAAATTACGTACAGAAGCATGAATCAAGTACGACTCTATTTTCATATCAACAAAAAGATTTTAGTGTTGAGGACTTTTTATCTGAAGTTAAACTTGTTCGATGTAATTTTATGTCAGAGCTTAAAGGTAAAAAAATATGTCTAAAATTGAAAAGTGCTTATGATTTTATCGTTATGGTTACAGCCTTAGATGGCCTTTGTAGCTCAATACTTCTCCTTCCCTATGACCTAGATGTAGATTCTACCGAAGTACTATCTCTTGAGCATGAATCGTTTAGAATAATTGATAACTTAGAGCGCCCCCTACTGGCAAAAATAGGTGAAGCAGATTTATCTTCTAAAATAACTTTTTCGGCTAAAACAGATTGGGTTTTGGCCACTTCAGGGACAACGGGAAGACCAAAATTAATTAACCACACGTTAGCTTCGTTAATAAGGACGTGCAAACTATTAAAAAAGTCAAAGAGTAATCAAAATACTTGGGGGCTTGTTTATCAACCCCAAAGGTTTGCAGGTTTACAAGTGCTCTTACAAGCAATGCTTGCAGGTAACAAGCTTGTTATTGCAGACGGAGTGTTCCAAAATCAAGTTGAAGCTCTAATCCATGGGGAGATTAATTGTCTATCAGCAACGCCCTCAATGTGGAGAAAACTGTTAATTAATGGAAAAATTAAAGAACTAGACTTTGTCCAAATTACTCTAGGTGGCGAGGCTTGTGATAAAACGATACTTAGCAGCCTTTCAAAAGCATTTCCAAATTCACGAATATTTCATATATACGCTTCTACGGAGGCTGGAGTAGGGTTTTCTGTAAAGGATAAGCTGCTAGGTTTTCCTAAAGGTTGGCTTGAAACTGGAATCGATGGTGTAAAGCTGGAAATTAGTACGAATAATACTTTATTAATTAAACCCAATATGTTGCCTAAAGGTGCTGAAATAGCAAAGAGGCTGGATAAAAATGGATTTATTGATTCTGGTGATGTTGTATCTATCTTTGGTGAACGCGTAATTTTTCAAGGGAGAGATTCCGGGGCTATAAATGTAGGCGGAAATAAAGTGCACCCTGAAGAAGTTGAATCAATCTTACGGGAATTGCAAGAAATACGAGATGTGAAAGTTTATGGTAAGACAAACCCAATGGTCGGGCAACTCGTTGTCGCAGATATAGTACTTGAAAGACGAACAACTAATAGTGATGAGTTAAAAGTCCTAAAGAAAAAAATAATCAGTAGTGCTAAAGAAAAATTAGAACTTTACAAAGTCCCGAATTTTTTAACCTTTGTAGATGAAATAATTATTAACTCGACAGGAAAAGTGGATAGAAATAATGACTGATAAAAAATTAGTAATTGTCAGCGGTGGGACCAAAGGTCTTGGGCTGGAAGTTGTCAACCAACTGTTAGATAAAAACTATTACGTAGTATGCATTGGAAGGACTAAACCTCAGGCTGTTAATGAGCTGGAAGTTCAATATCCGAATAGCTTTTGCTATGAAGCCTTTGATTTTGTAGAAACAGATAAAATTAAAGACCTTGCTAAAGTTATTTCTAAAAAGTATGGTCGTGTTTATGGGTTGGTAAATAATGCTGCTCTTGGACACGATGGTGTGCTAGCAACAATGCATGAATCTAATATTACTCAACTAATAAAAGTTAATGTAGAAGCGCCAATTTTACTGACTAAATATTTAGTTCGTGGAATGTTAATTCAGCAGAAAGGAAGGGTTATTAATATTAGCTCCATAATTGCATCGACAGGCTTTAATGGTTTAGCAGTCTATGGTGCAACAAAAGCGGCTCTTGAGGGGTTTACTAAATCTTTAAGTAGAGAGATTGGTAAAGCTAATATTACCGTTAATTCAATAGCACCAGGTTATATGGAAACTGATATGACTGTAGGTCTCCAAGGTAATAAACTCGCATCAATTAAGAGGCGTAGCCCTCTGGGTAAACTTGCAAATGTGAGTGATGTAGCTAAAGGAGTACTTTTCTTGATGGATGAGTCATCAAATTCAATAACAGGCACAACACTTACAATTGATGCAGGTAGTACAGCCTAAAATAGTATAGTTGGAACTGTAAATGAAGAATACTTATGTTGTAGCAACAGTAAAAGAGTGGAATATAGTTAATTTTCACGAGTTCACCAAAAACGTTCCCGGTAATTGGCTTTTAGTCACAGATAAACAGCAACTAACTCTTGATTTTTTAAAGAAAACAAATCCTCGATATATTTTCTTTCCTCATTGGAATTGGATTGTTCCCAAAGATATTTTAAATGAATTTGAATGTGTCTGTTTTCATATGACGGATGTTCCTTATGGTAGAGGTGGTAGCCCACTTCAGAACCTGATATCAAGAGGACATAAAAGTACAAAGCTTACAGCTTTAAAGATGGAAGAAGAACTAGATACGGGTCCCGTCTACGTTAAAGTTGATTTAGACTTAAGAGGATCTGCTCAAGTTATCTTTGAAAGGGCATCTGTTCAACTGTTTGATTTAATCAAACAGATAATTTACAAACAACCATTGCCGGTTAAACAGGAAGGGGAAGTCGTCGAGTTTCAACGCAGAAAACCTGAACAAAGTGTGATCAATCCAGATCTGAGTATAGAGGGGGTATATGATCATATTAGAATGTTAGATGCAATGACATATCCCAAAGCTTTTCTTAATATCGGTGATTTAAGGATAGAGTTTGAAAATGCGAATTTAGTTGATGACGAAGTCATTGCAACAGTAAAGATAAGTAAAAAATAATAGTTAGTACATAGTTTTTTAATTTATAATGGTACCTGTTCAAGTATATTACCCTAGAAAATTTGTTACCATTCACATTTAGATTGTTAATAATAAATAATTTTAAGTCGTCATACATAAAGACGCATCTATAATTCGGAGTTTAATTACTGATGAATAAAGTTGTATTAGTTATCGCTGCTCACCCGGATGACGAGGTTTTAGGTTGTGGTGGTACAATAGCAAAGCATGTTCTAGCCGGTGACGATGTAGCTATTGTCTTTATGACTAACGGTGAATCATCAAGACAAAGTACTGTTTCAGATAATATTACCAGTAGAAGCAAAGCTTGTGGAGAAGCCTTAAAGATACTGGGCATTAAGTATGTTATGAACTTTGATTTTCCGGATAATATGATGGATCAAGTTCCTTTATTAAAAGTTACTAAAAGTATAGAGACAGCAATTGAAAGGTTCACCCCTTCAATTGTCTACACTCATTTCTCTGAAGATTTAAACGTAGATCATAGAATAACCCATCAGGCAGTTATGACAGCATGTAGACCACAAGCATGGTCTCCTGTGCAGTCAATATATTGCTTTGAAGTATTATCTGCAACGGAGTGGAACTCTTACACAAAAAGCAAATTTAACCCAAATAAATTTGTTGATGTTTCGGATGTTTGGCCCATTAAACTTTCAGCGCTTGATAAATATAGTAAAGAATTACGACCGTTCCCCCATAGTAGAAGTATTGAAACCATAGAGGCCCTATCTATATACAGAGGGGCAACAGTAGGTCTAAAAAAAGCTGAAGCTTTTCAAATAGAACGAATAGTTGAGTAACAAAATGAAAAAATTTATAACTATAGATGGAAAAAAAATTGGGCCTGATTTTAAGCCTTATATAATAGCGGAACTTTCAGCTAATCATAATGGTGATATAAACAGAGCCTATAAAATCATGGAAGAAGCTGCTAAAGCAGGTGCTGATGCAATCAAAATTCAGACCTACACCCATGATACTATGACTATTGATTGTGATAGTAATGATTTCCAGATTAAAGGTGGTTTGTGGGATGGTCAAAGTCTTTATGAATTATATAAAAAAGCCCATCTTCCATGGGATTGGAATAAATTACTTTTTCTAAAAGCTAAAGAATTAGGTATCACTCTTTTTAGTACGCCATTTGACTCCACGGCTGTAGATCTCTTAGAAGAATTAAATGCGCCTGCATATAAAATAGCATCTTTTGAATTAATAGACCTTCCTCTAATAGCATTGGTTGCTAAAACAGGTAAACCAATGATTATTTCCACGGGAATGGGGAGTATTAATGAAATAGAAGAGGCTATTGCAACAGCTAAAGAAAACGGTTGTGAAGAGTTAGTAGTTTTACATTGTGTTAGTGGCTATCCAGCTCCCCCAGGGCAATATAATTTGAAGACTATAGCTGATATAGCTCAAAGATTTGACGTATTTTCTGGATTATCTGATCATACTATCGAAAATGCTACGTCTGTGTCTTCTGTTGCACTAGGTGCTTGTTTAATCGAAAAGCATGTAACTTTAGATCGTTCAGGTGGAGGAGCTGATGATAGCTTCTCTTTGGAACCTGCTGAATTAAGAGCATTGTGTGATGATACAAAAATTGCATGGGAAGCAATTGGGGATGTTAATTATGAAAGAACAGAAGCAGAAAGAGGGAATGTAAAATATCGTCGCTCTTTATATGTCGTAGAAGATATAAAAGCAGGTGAAGAATTTACACCTGATAATGTCAGAAGTATTAGACCTGGTTTTGGTTTAGCACCTAAGTTTATTGATGATGTAATTGGTAAATATGCAAAAGTTGATATTAAAAGAGGTACAGCTGCGAGCTGGAACCTTATTTCTAATGAATCATATCTCATTAAGTAATTATGGCTGGCCCTCTACTATCTTAGGCTAAAGGACATTGATAATGAAAAATAAGATACTTTATATCTTAAAAAACTTTTTTGATTTACTGAGTGTTATTGTACAAAGAGGCTACTTAAAACATGTACTAGCCTCTAATGATGTAAAATATATATCGGGAGATCTTAGTCTGAAATATCCTGAAAATATTATTTTAGGCAATGATGTTAGAATTGGGCGCAAAGTTACAATTGGCGCATTAGCAAAGGTTAAACTAGGAGATAATGTCACATTATCCCAAGGAGTGCTACTAGAGACCGCAGGCCTAGATTTAAAATCAAGGTCTAGGTTGCATAAAGCTAAACCTATCAGTATTGGAAATGATGTTTGGATTGGTGCAAATGCTATGGTATTAGCAGGTGTCACTATAGGAGATGGTGTTGTGATAGGCGCCGGTACTGTTGTAAGAAAAAACATAGCCGCAGGAGAAGTTTTTACAGGATGAAAAAATATATATCAATAGTACCTAAGTTGGAAAGCACCGGCCCCGTAATTATCGCAGTTGAACTTTGTTACGCTATGCAAAAGCAAGGTTATGAAGTAGAGATATTAAGTTTAGCTAAGACAGATGATTCGACTTATAAAGGTATTAAGTCAAGTCAACTAACAATACAAAAAATATCTACGTTATCTAAAGGATGTATAGTTCATTCACATACTTTTCGGCCAGATATAGCATGTGCCTTTATAGGTCTCTTTAAAAAGGTAAGAACATTAACAACGGTGCATAGTTATTTTCAACATGCGTTATTTTTCGACTACGGGCGTATTAAAACTCAACTAGCATATGTTTTGTGGAAAATAGCAGTTAACTCCTTAGATAGCCGCGTATTTATTTCCAATTCTATGCAGAGGTATTACAAGTACCGTTTAAAGCGCTCTAATAGTTATGTAGTCAAAAATTGGCGTTTGGTAGAAAGGAATAGTGAAGTATTTGATGGCGAAGTAGAGGAGTTTATTAGTTTACAAAAAAAAGCCAACAGAACAAGATTAGTATTTTGTGGTTCATTAGATGCTCGTAAAAACATTATGAATTTGATAGATAATATTGACGATAGTATTAGTCTACTAATCTTAGGAGATGGACCATTAAGAGATGCTATAAATTCAAAAGTTACAGGCTCTGAGAATATAAAATATATTGGAAAGAAAAAAGATGCTCTTTACTATATGGGACTGAATCAGTGTTTGGTATTACCTTCTTTTGCTGAAGGTATCCCAACTGTATGTATTGAAGCATCATCAATTGGAATACCTTCTTTACTATCTAATATATCTGTTCATAGAGAGTTAAAGTCCGATGGAATAGCATTAACTTTTAATCATCACAACTTTATTGATTTTAAAAAAGTTATTGATCTTTCCTTGGGTATAAAGTCTAAAGATATAATAGAAACTTGGCATCGAAAATTCAATGGCGATTTAGGTGTTACAAAATATTTAAAGGTTATGACAAAGTGATTACACAAAGAAGCTTTTTAGAAAAAATTCTATTTAAGTTGGTTCGGTTACCTATCCCCTGGTTCATCCGTAGGCTGATAAATCAAATACTAGCTTTGGTTTCTCTCAGGTACGTCAAAGGTGAAAGCAATACAGAGATTGAACAACTACTTTCAAAAGGTAACTTTATTACTACTACTGACTATTTGAAGTTAGGTGTTGATTTTGAAAAAATCCACTCCAAAGCTAAAGCCTTACCTTTATTCGAACAATGGGATAGGAGTAATACAGGCTTTTTATTCAAAGATATAAAAAAGGGTATAAATACTGCAGTGGTCATTATGGATGACGAACTTGATGATATAACTGATCAAATTGGAGATGTACTTAGGAACTCAAGTTTAATAAAAAGTTATTTTAATGCAGTCCCTAAAGTTGATAACAAGGCTATATGGTGGAGTATGCCAGATAACGAAGAACGAGAAGCACAATTTTGGCATAGAGATATTGATAATATATTTTTCTTGAAGTGTTTTATTTATATTACTGACGTTGATGATGAAAGTGCACCTCATTATTATATACAAAACTCTCATAGGTCTAACTCTAACTTAAGATTTAGGCGATTTAACGATGAAGACTTAATAAAACAAGGGTATGAAGTTCCTACAGTTGGTTTAACTGGACCTCGAGGGACAATGATATTTGAAGATACGTTTGGCTTACATAGAGGGAGTACTCCTCGGAACGAAAAAGTTAGATGTATATTACAGTATCAATTCTCATTATTTAGAAACCCTTAAAGTATAGGAAATTACCTTGGCTACAATACTAGTTGACCATCCCCACAGAGACATCCCAGGGATGTTATTAGTTCAGCACTTATTTGATAAAGATAAAGGATTTAAATTAAACTTTGACCATCAAGATTTATATTTTCCAATTTCTAATAAATACAGAACCTTTTGGGAAAGATTAATCAAAGATGAAGATATAATTATCACAACTTCTTATAATGTAAAAAGAACTCCAAATATAGCTTTAAGAAGTAAATTAAAACGAATTCCTTTAGTCGTTTACCATTCTGAACAGTTTTATAATAAAGTTTTTAACAAAGAAAAGCTTAACTTAGACCATATTAGTGATTACTTGAAAGATGTACATTACCACTTTGTTTGGGGAGATTATTACAAAAGTAAATTAATTGAAGCTGGGGTGAGTGAAGAAAAAATATTTGTAGTCGGAAGTATTAAGGAAGAAGTAGCTGATTTAGTCGTTGCTCAAAATTCTAATAAAGAATATGACTTCCTTTTTATCGCCAATTTTGTTTTAGCTGATTTTTCTTCAAACGATTTAGAAACTTTTAAACAGCAATTTAATCTTCCTTGTGATTATGATCCAAGAGAGTATTTTCAGACGTCACGTAAAGAAATGGTTCGTTTTATATCTGATATTTCTGAATTGTATCCGGCTAAAAAAATCTTGGTAAGAAGGCACCCTGGCGAGAGTAAATCATATTATGAACCATTATTAAAATTTAATAATGTTCAAATCAGTTCTGATGAGCCTATTTCTGAAGATATTAAAAAAACTAAAGTGGTTTTTTTACAGGACTCAACTTCTATTTTCGAATTAGAAAGATGTGGTGCTAATTGGGTGTCTGTAATGTTTGGAAATGAAAATAAACAATATAAAGGGGAACCTGTAGAACTATTTGACTGCCATGATAAGCATAAAGTAAAAGAATGTATTAAAAATGATACGTTGAAAAAACTATATGGCTCTATGCATTTGAAAAAAGTAGGTATAGATTATTATTCTATTTCTGAACGAACATCAGATAAGCTACATTCGGCCATAACTACTATTTGTAGAAGAGAGCATAAATTTCATTATAATTTTCGTTTTATCAAAAATTTTATTGTGCTACTCATTAAATTAACGGCTTGGAAGTCCAGTATTACTTTAAATAATATGGGAATTAAAAATAGTTTATATAAAGGGCTTAAAGCAAAGCAAGGGATATGGGAAAAAGGTGATCATATCATAGAAAAGGGAATGATAGAGAAGTTCAATGATGCCTTACAAAATAAGTAAAAATAAAATATCTATGTTCGCTCTTGCCTTTTGCTTATCGCTACTTTTGGTTGTTGCTGCATTTAGTTTTAGTTTTCCGGCTGACTTTGAAACATATGCAATGATGGCAAGTTTAGAGCCCAGTGAAGCATTGAAGACTTTCAATTTTATAGAGCTTGGTTCCCTTTTCGTCATATCCTTGTTACCAAGAGCACTTCTATTAAATTCGGATATATATTTAGTTACTTTATCAATAGTTGCATTACTATATTTAATTAGTAAATTAAACAGTTTTTATTCAAAATTATCTTTGATTTTCTTACTTGCTGGGTTCTATGGTTCTAATTTACTGTTAAGTCAGTATAAAATGCTTTTAGCTATATGCTTTACAGTCTTTATTTTTGAATATAGTAAACAGAACAAGGCCAAAAATAAATTATTACCATTGTCACTTTTTTTATTCCACTCTCAAGCTTTGTTATATAGTTTGGCACACTATTTTTCTTTAAAACAGTGTTTGTTATATTCATGTATTGTTGGAGTGTTTATTTCGCAGCTTATTATTATCACCAATATATATTTTGGTGATATATATCTTTTCTCTAAGATTGCAACATATACAGTTACTGAGGGAGACGCTCTTTCTAATTTTACGCTGTTAAGACTTATATTATTTTCTATTGCTACATTTTTTTTAATACAAGATAAAGAAAACTACTATTATAAATGCTACTTAGTTTGCGTATTATTTTCTTTATTTTCTATTTCCTTTCCTGTTATAGCTGGCCGGATTGCTTCTATGGCTGTAATTTTGGAACCATTTATAATCGATAACTATAAGAATAAGGTCTATAGACAAATATTTTTATATTTTTGTATTTTAATAACAATAGCTAGATATGTTCAATAAATATAGTGCACTTTTAATCATAAGATTAGGTATAACAGGATTCAAGTTTATATTTTTTCTTTTTCTCGCTAGCTTGATTTCTGATGAGGATATTGCGTTAGTATTCTTTTTCCATGCAGGAATTGGTGTATTTGTTCAAATAATAACTTTTGATATTTATATTCCTTATCTACAAAAGTTTAATCGAAGTAATAATCTAAGATATAAGGGCTTCTTGTTAAAAAGCCACTTAGGAGGTTTTTTAATTAGATCTGCTATTTCTTTGTCACTTTTAACTGTGATTTATTTTTTATTTTCAAATTCATTTCCAATCTATTTTACAAATGATATTTTTTTATATTTTATTGTCATTTTGTTTGTTGATGCAATAATTAACGATTTATTGAGGTATTTACAAGTTTTCGATGTGATTGGGCAGGTTATAGTGATGTCCTTAAGAAATTTTTTTCCATATTTATTATTTTTAATATCCCCGTATGCTGTCGAACACCTTTTTGGGTTAATAATATTTTTTGGAATCTTGAGCGTAATTTTTGGAGTATATAGATTAATACCCTTGAACTTTGAAAGTATGTTAGGATTAAGGGCAATAAATATAAAATTTTCAAATGGATTTGCAAAGTATTTCAGAGTAATACTTTTAAGATCGTTATACTTTAATATGGATAAATTTATTCTTGGTTTCTTTTTAGAGCCTGCTCTTTATTCTAGGTATTCATTCTATTCTACTATAGGTCAAGTTTTTCACCTAGTGGTCCAGACTGTATTAGTGCAGCCGAAGTTGAAATTATGGTTTCTTAAGGATGATGTCACCCTTATTACAATAAAGGATATATTGAAATCGGTCACACTATCTATTTTCATATTACTTTTAGTTATTATTTCATATTATATTCTGAAAGATTATATCACTATATATGAGCTTGGCCAGCTTGGGTTTGTGGTTCTCCTTGGATATTCAATTGGTAGCGCCCTAATATTATTGGGCGCCTATACTTATTGTAAGTACTCTTTCGAAGGTGTTTACTCACTCCATAAAGTTGGCTGCGCAAGCTTCATCATATCCAGTTCCATCTGTTTTTTAGCTGACACATTACTCTACTTTCCCTTTGTTTTTTACTGTATTTTTTCAACTATGTACTTAATTTACACAAGAAAAAAGTTTGGACTATTCACCAACGAAAAAATATAATGAGCCGAGAGATTTTGCTATTATTTAAGACAGTTATTTACTGTATGAGTATAAGGCTAACTTCACAGTACAGGTACGATTAATTTTACCCGTAACAATTATATAGACTATTTTAATATTATTTGATACTTATCCACTATTGGTCATTAATATAATAAACTTAAATAAATACTACCAGGATCTAAAATGGATTACACAAAGACAAATTTATCTTTTCGACTTTTGAAAGTCGTTAAGTATCTAAGGATATATGGTTTTCAAAGAACTTTAAATAAAGTCAAGGCGGCTTATCATATGAAAAAGGAATACGCCGAGCTGCCTACTCTAAATACTAGTAACCCAAAAGGGCACGTAGGTATCCTTGGTTCAGGTAACTTTGCATTTAGTACTATAGGGCATTATTTAAACAAAAATTATGGAAAGGTTATTGCGGCTACAATGGATACTAACATCCACAGAGCTGCTTCATTAAACGAAAAGTTTGGAGGAAACTACTACACAACAAACGAAGATAAAATAATCAACGATAACAAAATTGATATTGTATATATAGCCTCCAACCATGCTAGCCATGCAGAATACGCAATTAAAGCTTTAAATAACAATAAAAGTGTTCATATTGAAAAACCCCCTGTTGTATCAGATGATCAGTTACAACGTTTATGTGATGCTATGAAAAAATCAACCGGCAAGGTTGGCCTAGGTTACAACCGTCCCCAAAGCCCTCTTGGGAAGTTAGTACAAGATTCAGTTGATGCAGAATCTGGCCCGATGATGATAAATTGGTTTATTGCGGCGCATGAATTGGAAGATGACCATTGGTATTTTAAACCAGAAGAAGGCGGGCGAGTTCTTGGCAACCTTTGCCATTGGATTGACTATACACTTTCATTGGTGCCTGAAGAGTCTCGTTTTCCTGTAAAAATAACACCTTCGACATCCCAGAAGTATAAAAGCGACTTTGTCATTTCTTACGAATTCGAAGACGGCTCTCTCGCTGTTTTAACTATGTCGTCGAAAGGGCATACGTTTGAGGGTGTAAGTGAAAGGCTAAGTGTACATAGAGGAGATGTTTTAATATCATTAATGGACTTCGAAACATTAACAATTAAAAACTTAAATAATGTAAAGAATCACAAACCTATTTATCGCGACCATGGTCATGAAGGCGCTATAACTCGTTCATATGAAAATATTAACTCTGGAGAAGGGATATCAGTGAAACAATTATGGGAATCCGCCAATTTAATGCTGAGAACAAAAGAAGCGGTTGAAACAGAAAGCGTTATATTCGCCAATAGTTATGAACCTACTATTTTAAACACTAAGTAAAGACCATTATGAAACAAATTCTCCAAAATATCGCTAACGGTGAAACCCAGTTAGTCGAAGTCCCCTGCCCTCAAGGCAAAAATGGACAGTTATTAATATCTACCACTAAATCTTTAGTTTCTGTCGGTACAGAGCGCATGTTGATTGATTTCGGTAAATCAGGCTGGATTCAAAAAGCGCGGTCTCAGCCTGATAAAGTTAAAATGGTGATAGGCAAAGTAAAAACTGATGGCTTAATGCCGACCATTGATGCTGTTCGTTCTAAATTAGATCAACCACTGCCGCTTGGCTATTGCAACGTTGGTATTGTGCAAGACAATGGAGGCACAACTTTTGAAGTAGGCTCACGGGTTATTTCAAATGGTAATCATGCTGAAGTTGTGCGAGTCCCTAAAAATTTATGTGCAATCATTCCTGATAATGTAGATGATGAAAGTGCCGCATTTACAGTACTTGCAGCAATCGCTATGCAAGGTGTACGTATCGCCAACCCTACCATTGGTGAAACAGTTGTAGTTACAGGCCTTGGTTTAATCGGATTAATAACAATTCAATTGTTAAAAGCTAATGGTTGTCGTGTTTTAGGTATAGATTTTGACTCATCAAAATGTGCTATGGCACGTGAATTTGGTGCTGAAACTGTTGATTTATCTATAGGTGAAGATGCGATAGCTAAAGCTAATACCTTCTCTCGTGGTCAAGGTGTTGATGCAGTTATTATTACCGCTTCCACTAAAAGTAATGATCCTGTAAGCCACGGGGCAAATATGTGTCGCCAGCGTGGTCGTATTGTTTTAGTTGGTGTCGTTGGTTTAGAGCTTTCTCGTGCTGATTTCTACGAAAAAGAAATTTCTTTTCAAGTTTCTTGCTCATATGGTCCTGGCCGATATGACACTGAATATGAAGATAAAGGAAATGACTATCCCGTTGGTTTTGTTCGTTGGACAGAGCAACGTAATTTTGAAGCAGTCCTTGATTTAATGTCGTCTGGTGCTTTAAACATGAAGCCACTGATCAGCCATCGATTTGAGATTGATGATGCTGTCAACGCATACCAATGTTTAGATGATCGTTCGTCGTTAGGTATTTTATTAAACTACCCTGCTAATGCTGATGAGCTGTTAACGAAAAAATTAGTAAGTATTCGAGCCCCTGAAAACTATAAAGCGCAAGATGCAGTTTGTGGTTTTATTGGTGGTGGTAATTATGCATCACGCGTATTAATACCTGCTTTTAAAGAAGCCGGTGCAAAGCTTGATACTTTACTTACTAGTGGTGGTGTTAGTGCTGTGCATCATGGTAAGAAAAATAATTTTGCTAATGCTTCAACTGACCTTTCACAATTACTTGATAATGACGCTGTTAATACTGTTGTTATTGCGACACAACATAACTTGCACGCAGAGCAAGTTATACAAGCAATTAATTCCGGAAAGAATGTATTTGTAGAAAAGCCTTTAGCATTAAATCATACAGAGTTAGATGCAATTGAATCGGCTTATAATGAGCAAGAAGGTAAATGTAGAGTGATGGTTGGTTATAATCGTCGTTTTGCACCTCATGTCATAAAGATGAAATCTCTACTTTCTAACGTTTCTGAGCCAAAGGCATTTATTATGACTATGAATGCTGGTGCAATACCTAGTGATCATTGGACGCAAGATGCTGAAATAGGTGGCGGGCGTATTATTGGTGAAGCATGTCATTATATCGATTTAATGCGATTTTTAGTTGGCAGTCCAATTACTGGGTTTACGGCTACTTGTATGGGGAAAGCTAACGGTGTTGATATTACTGAAGATAAAGCATCAATTACTTTAACCTTTAAAGACGGTTCTTTTGGGACTATTCATTACTTAGCCAATGGCGGTAAAGCTTTTGCCAAAGAACGTGTTGAAGTGTTTGCTAATGATGGTGTATTACAACTCGATAATTTTAGAAAGCTTATTGGCTATGACTGGAAAGGGTTTAGTAAAGATAAATTAATGACCCAAGATAAAGGTCAATCTAATTGCTCTAAAGCTTTTGTTGATACGATAAAATCAGGAGAGCCGTCACCAATTTCATTCGACGAAATTATGGAAGTAGCTCGCTATTCTGTTGATATTGCTGAGCAGCTTAGAAAGTAACGCTTTACCGCTCTGTACAGATACAAGCTAGGGACTTAGTTTTAACTATGTCCCTTTTTCTTTTTAGTTCGTTAATTTTGCGGACAAATACACTACTTTAAAATGGTCAATAAATGGAAAAATTCTCAATTTATTTTCACACGCTAAAATACCTAAAATTCACACAGGTTTATCATCGTGTGCTAAAACGATTTATTCACCCTGAAGTACGCATAGTTATTGCTGAAAGAGCCCATAACCAAGGGAACTGGATTGCGCATGAGCTTTATCCTCAAAAGCTTTTGAATGAAACAGATGTTGAGTTTTTAAACTTGAAGGGGTCTGTTCACTCCATAAGTGATTGGAATAATGATACAGAAGAAAAGTTATGGCTATATAATTTACATTACTTTGATGATTTAAATTCTTTTGGTAGCTTGTCTCGTAAAGAACTTCAAAAACACTGGATAGATAAATGGATTGATGAAAATATAGCCGCTAATAAGGGTAATGGCTGGGAGTCATATACGTTATCTTTAAGAGTTGTTAATTGGACTAAAGCTTTTTTATCGGGTTTAGAAGTGGATCAAATAGTTTTAAATAGCTTAGCGCAACAAGCTGACTTTTTGTCTCAAGATTTAGAAAAGCATTTATTAGGTAATCACTATTTTGTTAATTTAAAGGCGTTGCTATTTGCAGGCTGTTACTTGCAAGGTACAGATGCTGATAAGTGGTTAGCTATTGGCTTAAAAGATTTTGAAAAAGAATTAGCAGAGCAAGTGTTAAGCGATGGCGGAAGCTTTGAGCTAACGCCTATGTATCACGCAATTATGTTAACTGACCTTCTAGATTTATATAATTTATTTAATGCCTTCCCATCACGAGTTCCAATTAATGTAGTTGAACTAACCAAGCAAACCATAGTGAAAATGTTTGGTTGGTTACACATTATGAATTTAGGTGATGGTAAAGTTAGCTTTTTTAATGACTCTGCTTTTGGTATTGCACCTGAAAATACTATTCTTAGAGAGTATGCAACTAAGCTTGGCTTTACGGTAAATGAATTAGAATTATCGAAAGAATTATTAGTTGTTCATAATATGAAAAACTCTGGTTATGTTTCTGTAAAAACATCTGAAATGAGTTTAATTGCAGATCTCGCCCCTGTTGGCCCAAGTTATATCCCTGGTCATGCTCATGCTGATTCACTTTCTTTCGAACTGTCATTAGGGAAGTCACGAGTTTTTGTTAATTCAGGTACCTCTTTGTATGGTCTGAGTAATGAACGTTTGAGACAAAGAGGTACATCTGCACACAATACCGTTGAAATTAACGCTAAAAACTCTTCTGAAGTATGGAGTGGTTTTAGGGTTGCACGCAGAGCTAATATTGGTAATCGAGTTGTTGGTAATGTAACGCCTGAACAAACTGTAGTGTTTTCTGCTGCACATAACGGTTATAAAAAGCAGGGAATAAACTGTATTCATCATCGAAGTTGGAAAATTTCGCTAACGAATTGTGAAATTATTGATGTTCTTCAAGGTGATTTTGATTCTGCTATTGGATATTTGCACCTCCACCCTTCTGTAAATTTCATTTCAAAACAAAATAATAAGTGCAAGCTATTGTCAGATGGTTTTGAAATCGAGCTTGAAGTTCTCGGTGCTGATTTAGTCTTCGAAGATTCGACTTGGCACCCAGAGTTTGGTATTGAGGTATCTTCACATAAACTGACGCTGCACTACAAACAGCCACGAGTCACTTATCTAATTAATTGGAAAAAGCTTTAGTATGCATATTTTATTTTTAACGGATAATTTCCCTCCGGAAGGAAATGCTCCGGCTACTCGTACATATGAGCATGCTAGAGAATGGGTAAAGTCAGGTCATAAAGTTACTATTATTACTGGAGCACCAAATTTCCCTGAAGGAAAGGTCTTTGATGGTTTTAGTAATAGCTGGTATTCGAAGTCTACACTAGACGGCATTGAAGTTCGCCGAGTCAAAACCTATATAACTGCAAATGAAGGTTTTGCTAAACGTATTTTAGATTTTATGTCTTTTATGGCAACGAGCTTTTTTGCAGGCTTATTTGTTAAAAAGCCGGATGTGATTATTGGTACTTCTCCTCAATTTTTTACAGCAGTAAGTGCTTGGGCTTTATCTGCGGTTAGGTTTAAACCCTTTGTATTTGAGCTAAGAGATATTTGGCCTGCCTCAATAACTGCCGTTGGCGCAATGGGGCGCTCTTTACCGATTCGAGTTCTTGAAAAAATAGAGATATTCTTATACCAGCGCGCCGATAAAATTATTTCTGTAACTCACAGCTTTAAAACCGAACTAATAGATCGTGGTGTTGACGGAGGTAAAATTGATGTTGTACTAAATGGTGTAGACTTATCAAAATACGAACCTGCTACTCATAAAGACGAGGTGTTCAGCGAGCAATACAATTTAAAGGAAAAGTTTGTTATCGGTTATGTGGGTACACATGGTTTAGCTCATGCTTTAGATAATATAGTGGAAGTGGCTGAACTCTTAACGGACCTAAAAGATGTTCGTATTTTATTTGCTGGTGGCGGTGCTGCTAAAGCTGGTGTTGAAAAACTTGTCAAAGAAAAAGGACTTTCAAATGTTGTGTTAATCCCTAGACAAAAAAAAGAGCTAATGCCTAGTTTGTGGAGTTTGTGTGACATTTCCCTAATCAGCTTAAAAGATACCGATTTATTTAAAACCGTTATCCCTTCCAAAATCTTTGAATCAATGGGAATGGGGTTACCCATGATAATGACATCCCCTAAAGGCGAAGCCACGACTATCCTAGAAAATAGCAACTCAGGCACTATAGTTACACCTGAAGCCCCTAAAGCAGTAGCTGACAGTATTAGAGAGCTTTATAAAGACCGTATTAAGCTCCAAATTATGGCTACAAATAGTTATGATGCAGCAAATACTTATGATCGGAGGAAGCTGGCTTTAATAATGCTAGAAAGCCTCGAAGAGTTAACTGGCCAAAATATACTTACAGATTGAATTTGATAAGTAATGTACTTTCAAAGAATGTGAAGTATCAAGCATAGATACTATTTTTCTTAATACTTCACTTCTGAAAGGAAATTACAATGTGACTGAAGATAAATACGGTAGTTAAAGCTCATACAATAAATTGCTTTACCGATAATGTTATAAAAATACCTATCAGCTCAAAGCATTGATACAAAAGAAGTTATTTTAATGCTCTAATAAACTTCCAAGCATGCTGTATAGCAAATGAATACCCCATAAATACACATACAAACGTTATCAACATAACCAAATCAGGAATTAAGTAAACCTCCCCTAATATACCTACACTAGCCATAAGAATAGCAAATACACTTATGGCTAATAAGGCTTGTCTGGAACTTAAACCTAAACGTAAACATATATGATGAAGATGGCCGTTATCAGCTTTAAATGGTGAGTTTCCCTTCCTCATTCTACGAAACATTATGGCGAACATATCCATAAGTGGTACAGCTATTATCCATAACGCTGTTACGGGACGAAATGAGGCGCTATTTGAGTCTGTACTTTGGGTACCAAGGGTAAGTAGCCAAATTACGGTTAAGCCCATGAACATACTTCCTGCGTCGCCCATAAATATTTTTTTATCTTTAGGGTTACGTCGGCTTACATTATAGAAAAGGTAAGGAATAGTAGCTGTGACTAAAATTAACGGTAAAAGCACATCCCCTTGATTACCAGAAAGTGCTGTTAATATAGCAATTGATAAAATACTAATGATACTCATTGAACCTGCAAGCCCATCAATACCATCAATCATATTAAAAGCGTTAATAGCCGTTATACAGGCTAGAACGGTGAAAATAATTCCGAATAAGCCTAAATCAATATCCCCTAATAAAAATAAGTTACCTAGGTTAGATAAGTATATTTCGCCACCGAATATCATGATTGCAGCAACTAAGCCTTGAAAGATCATACGAGGTGCTACTCGTAGGTCGTAAATATCGTCCATAGTGCCTATAAAAACAAGAAGTGCTGATGAAATTAAATAAAGGTTTAGCAGCTGGCTTTGTTGTACAAATAACGTTGAT
>Ga0209396_1002213_pt1 | contig 20670 bp, 16 predicted proteins | sample GOMGulsemesocosm_6_FD_184638 | JGI IMG/M metagenome (GOLD analysis project Ga0209396, IMG submission 184638) | Methane-oxidizing microbial communities from mesocosms in the Gulf of Mexico - GOM8C Gulf of Mexico (SPAdes) (version 2) | ecosystem: Environmental > Aquatic > Marine > Cold seeps...
TGGTGATATAAACTTTTGTTAATTTACCTTTGAAATTATCTTTTACTCGGCCTCTTTTTTCACCACAATAAGAAATATCTCCAGGCTGATAGTCGCCAATTTCAATAACATTACCTGTATCTAATATTGTGTATTCAATTTCCATCCAACATGAATCACCACGTTCACCATAACTCGAATATGTTACTTTTGCTTTGAGTTCAGTTGCATCACTTGCCTGAAAAACCGCATATAATTGAAAAGGTGTCATTACCAAAAAGGCAAAACAAAAAAAAGTAAGTATGAGATAAACGATACCTTTAAATTTTTCCATTTCTTATCCAAATGCCCCTTCATCACAAATTAAATAAATTTCGATAATACAACTTGTTCGAAAATTTTAAACGCTTTATAGTATTTTAAAAATAATAATAAAAACATCAATTTTGAAAAAAACTTCTATATTTATCATTATGTGCATCGGTTTAATATGTATCTATTTGGTTCAATCCCCTACTCTACCTTTACTTTTTAAAGGAGATATCGTTGCTTATCGAGGCGGAGGTCAAATCATTGATTATGACAATATGGATAAATCTTCTTGTGGCGCCAATAACTTAATTGCCTCTAAAAATCCGTATATCGAAAATACGCTACAAAGTATTAAATATGCAGTTGATAGTGGATTTGAAACCATCCATTTAAATGTACATTATACTCTTGATAACAAGTTCGCAGTTTTTCATGATTGGAGCGTTGATTGTGCAACCGATGGCAAAGGGAAAGTAGCTAAAATGTCACTCAGTGAACTGGTAAAACTCGATGTTGGTTACAACTCGACATCAGATCATGGCAGTTCATTTAAGTTCAGGGATAAAGGATTCAAAATATCTTCGCTGTCTGAGGTGTTTAATCAATTTCCCACTAAAAAATATTGGCTTAATTTAAAAAATCCAAATAAATATTCTATTCCAGCATTAAATGAATTTATACAAGCCTCTAACATTAAATATAAAAATGAAGTTTTATATATTGGTAATACCCTAATGATTGAGTCATTTACTAATATCAATGCCAATGCGCAAGTGATTAGTTTTAATTCAAATAAACAATGTTTTATAGACTATATCCTATATGGATGGAGTGAAAAATTCCCTGATACGTGTAAAAACACTACGATAATTGTTCCACCAGATTTAGGGAAATACATATGGGGTTGGCCAAATAAATTTGCAGCCTTAGCACAGCATAATGGCAGTAAAGTGTATGCTTGGGCTAAACATAATCCATATATAAACCAGTATGATAATACTCAAAATGGTATCGGCTTAGTATTAGGTGATATTGCGGGTTTTACAGATAAAAAAACACAACAATAAGGATATAAACTATGCATCATAAAATTAACTATATAGAGATCCCAGTTAAAGATATTAATGAAACTAAATCATTCTTTACAAAAGTATTTTCTTGGTCGTTTATTGATTATGGCGAAGAGTACTGCAGTATCAATAACAGCGGTATTGATGCTGGGTTTTACAAAGCAGATTTAACTATGTCACAAAGTACAGGCAGTGCTTTGATTGTTCTTTATAGTAATGACTTAGAAGATACACAAACTAAAATTAAACAGCATGGAGGAGAAATATCCAAAGCTATTTTTAGTTTCCCTGGAGGCAAGCGTTTTCACTTTACAGATATAAATAATAACGAATATGCTGTGTGGTCACAGTAAATATAAATTAATTTAAAAATGGTGTTTCTTCTAAGTTAGTGAAACACCTGGAGTTTTATTGAATAGAACTCAGTGCTATAAACAGCGACCTGTAGATAAAAAATGTCCCCAGTCATTTCTATTCTGATTTTTTGCAGCATTTACTGCGCTAGCTATATCATAATCAACTTTTAAAAATGATACACTCCATTGTTTTTTTTGTGATTGTTCTAATATTGCATAACTTGCTTGGGGGGTGAAATTTTCCATAGAGTGCTTAAAAGGTTCATCATCAGTATATGCTTGTAAGCCGACACTTCCCGGATTTATAATCCTTTGACCCGTTGATAATTGAACACACCTAGGTGTATGTGTATGACCACATAATATTATTTTTGATTTTTGTCCGCCTAGTAAATCTATAATATCTCGATCAGAGCGTACTTTAGCAGAACCTGAGCTTACATCTTCTAATAAGTAAACTAGATCATCGGTAGGTGTACCATGGCAAATATAAATATCCTTATTAATCTGCAAATCAAAAGGTAAATCTTTCATCCAACTTAAGGGTTCTTGACCTAATTCTTTCAAGATAAATTGCATTGTTGGATTAGATAAGATTTCCGCATCTGTAGCTTCATAAATTTGTCGATCTTGATTACCTGAAATAGTAATAAAGTTCTGCTCAATTAAGTAATTATATGTTTCTTTTGGTGAAATAGGACCATATAAAATATCCCCCAGGTTGATGAATTGAGTTATGCCTTTCGATTTTGCATCTTCGACTACAGCTTTAAGAGCAAAAATATTGCTATGAATGTCTGACAATACAGCAAATTTATCCAAAATAGATCCCTTCCTGATTCAATAATATAGATAATACTATTAACATTACAAAAGGTAATACATTTTTAAGTAATTGATAAGATCACTCCTTGTCCGAAATATTTAACTCTGTATAGTCAAAAGAAAATAACTTAAATAAGGATATTAATATGCAGAATAAGGTTGGAGTTATTAAAAATCCATTGTCTGTCATTGCTATTTTTGCTGGTATCGCAGAAATTAGTGGCACTATGGTATTACCTCATATAGCCCCAGGCAACCAAACAATTTTCATTTGGTTTTTAATGCTATTTCCTTTTACATTGATCATATTATTTTTCATAACACTTAACTGGAACTATAAAGTGCTATATGCGCCTTCTGATTTTAAGGATGAAGACAATTTTGTTAATTTACAGCAAGCCTCTACTTCGGAAGTTCTTTTAAAAATAGAGGATGATTTAATTCATCAAGAAAATGAATCTAGCGCTACATCAGATGAATCTACTCATAACATTACTTTAAATACCTCTTTGACAAACTTAAGAGAAGTTGTTGATAGTTTGGATAATAAATTCACTCATAATAAAATAAGTTCAAAAGAAGAGCGTGCACAACAAAGTGAAATAATTAAACGTATCAATCATCAAAGAATGGCTGAAGCCCGGCTACTAGAGAAGCACTTAATAGCTAAGGTACAAAAAGACTTTAGTAATACTATTCACAGAGATATTAAAATTGAATCTAAAAATAACAAGTTGATTTTTGATGGTATTATTCAAAATGGACAGTCATTAACGGTATTTGAAGTACAAAGAATAAATTTGAATACTTTTAAAGGTAGTTACTTGAGCCGTTTGATGGATAATTATAAAAGCTTTTATTCCGGCTTAACTGAGCTTGAAAAGCATCGCTTCTCTCTCGTGTTTATTGTTGCAACAGATGACACAATTTCTGAAATAAAAACCCAGCTAGAACGACTTTTTTCAACAATAGATTTTAATTATGAAACAAAATTTTATTCGATTGATAGCCTAACCGATGAAAAAATAAGAAAGGTTTCTTAGTGTTTTAAATATAAAATTTATATATATGAATTTTACCTATTAGTACGCTTTGTAGTTGTAGGGAAACATAACATTGATGTTGTTATGTTTCCCGCTAGTTTAAGATATTTTTGCCACATAAAATAGGCAATCATTAACTGCTATATTTTTGTTTGTTGTCGCTTTAAATAATCTTAAATTATGAAGGCAAACAAGTTGATTGTCTCTTGCATAAAAATATTCATCAATGACATTGGTACCGCTTTTATCTATTAATTGTAAGTTATTTAGACCATTGCCATCCATCCAACCTAACATTTCATCTTGATATGCACTGCCAAAATTAAAGTTTTCAATATTTTTCTTTAAAGTTACACCTGGATTTCCTTCATCAAATGCAGCTAATGAAAACATTACATCATTATTCAGTTTTAATCTTAAAGGACGGTATATTACCTCAACACGTTTTTCTTGATGAATATAGCCAATATTATTACATTGAGTTATTTGTGAAATGCCTGAAAATGCGACTTCATGAGCTTGCTCATCACAGCTGCCTCCACACTCTATTGTGATAAATGGGCAATCAAAACCTTGCTCCATCAAAGATCCTATTTTTAAATCTGAAAGAATTAAAGTTTGACAAAAAAAAGATGCTAAAGACAAAGTTTCAGTCGTAACAAAAGAGCTAATCGAAAATGTAGGCCCAGGACTCGAAGAATTATGAAGGTCAATCACCATTTCAGGCTTCACTTCTCGAATTGATTTTTCAATCAACTTAGCCCGCTGATAATATCCCAATTGTGCGTTATTATTCTCTGCGGATAAATGCTCATCAAAACATCTATTTATATCCATTCCACCATCAATATAACGATTTGAAAATAAAGGACGTTGTGCAGCGGCTTCAACTGAGCAAATAATAAATCGAATATTGGTTTCTGGTTTACTTTTATTTTCTCTTGCTGTTAACCAACGGTGCATCGCGATTAAGCCTGATGGCTCGTCTCCTTGCATTGTAGGCCGAGTCATTGATAATAAAAACTGTTCATTATCTGCATGTAAGTCTTGCCATTGTGGATCTTTTAAATAATTGATTTCGCTAAAATCTATATCCATTTTATTACCTGTGAGTTTATGGTAAAAATTCAATCACACTACTTTTAAGTGCTTTTCCTTATTGAACACTAAGCATGACATAGATTATTGCAGTATGTTTTTGATTGAGGTCAACAAATGCAGGCAATTATTTTATTTAATCGCTATTTTGGTGTTAAAAGTAATGGAATAAACATAAATACTTAATTACACGTCTGATAATGATATACAAATTAGACTATTCCAGAGGTAAAAATTCTGCACCGAATGCTAAACAGCCTAAAGAACAAATGCGCATCAGTTTTAGTGACTTAGAAATACAGTAAATAGTCTTACCTTTAGATAAGGAATCAACAATATTATCTTGCTTTTCTATTAGTATATTTTCTCTTTTTTTTGTGAAGTTGGTCTGTTAATTTTGATTACTGTACTAAATAAAAAGGTGATTCTATCCAATACCTCTAAGCGCATATTTATATATCATTTTTTAACTCCTCAATTAATTTTTTTGCACACCTCTCAGAGCTACTCGTTAAAGTACTTATAGTTAAATCGTAAATGACTCCTTCATGCACACTTTTAAATTGTGAGCTCGCTAAACCAATTTTACGATCACCACGTGCTAGTTCTCTTTTATTTAACTCTTCAATTGGGCATTCAACTTTAATTATTTTTACATTTAAACCTTTTAATTCTTTGTAAAGTTCTTGATAAGTCTTATTGCCACAAAATATTATATCAACAATGACATTATGGCCTGTTTCGGCTAATGCTTTAACAGATTTGATAAGCGCTAATTTCATATTTGGAAAGTGATGAGAACCTGCTGGAATTTTATGAGGTGTCATGTCCCAAAACATATCTAAAGTACAGAGTAAATATACATCTCTATTTTTTGCTTGAAACGCACGAGCTAAGGTTGTTTTACCTGAGCTCGAAGTCCCGTTAAGGATAATAATGTTACCTTTTGTATTCATTCTAGAATTACCTCTGATAGGAATTTTAGTTTTTTCGCTCATAAGAAAACCAATATCAATTGACCCGGTAAAAAAAGCACCGCTTTGATTAAATATTTTTCATATTTGGCTTTGAAAACCAACTAACGGAAAAATACTATTGTTGCTCAAGTAATGTCAGGTTAATTATGTCTAGAACTGATAGATAAAATTGGAAACTTGTTTTCCCCAAATGATACGGTGACAGATTTCATTTCATTTGCTGTAAAATTGAATTTTAAAGGGGTTGGGTTTGAACGTTCACCATTAGCAAATAAAGCCATCAAATGATTACTTTCTAATATGCGATTACCACTTGCTTGATTTTTAATGGTTACAACCGCCCATCGCTCACCTAACTCGTTACTCATAATAATATAATTGAGTAATTCAAAATCACTTAGTTTAGGTTTTTTATTTTTATCATTTTCAAATGCAAACTCAACAGTATTTGCTATTACACGATCTACTGTCAAAACCTCATCTTCGTTTGCAATAGTTGATATAGATAATAAAAAGAGTAATAAGAAAAAGGCTTTATTCAAGGTTATCTCCAATAGATACTTGGGTTTATGTCATTTTTTAGTGCCCCGTTAGAATACGCTTTTTTATTTAACTATCAATTCAAATAACGAATTTCATTACGTTTATATCGGAATTAGCATAACCAAGCTTCAATATACTGTTTCAGTAATATAGTTTGTTCTAAAGGCAGCATATGTCCTGAACCACTTTGTATAATGACTTTGGCATTCTCATTTTTGCTAGTATGTTTAGCCATCCATGTTTTATTTATAAAACTATCAAATTCACTATAGTAAAATGTAATACTTATTTTTGAGTCTATAAGTTTCTGGGATAAATCGACTCTCTTTGTTGTTGTCAACATTTGAGATAAAAAAATCGATGCTCCTAATTGATTATCCATTTCTATAATTTTATTGATAACCTGATCATCTTGTTGCTTATCGTCCACCATACCGCTTGCTTTTTTACGACTTATGCCAGAGTAGCCATATTGTTTTAACCATTTTACTGCTGTTGCGCGTTGTTTTAATTCATTATCATTAAGGGCACAGGGGGTATTTGAGATTATAAAGAGTTTTTCGATTCTATCCGGGAATTTAGTCGCGAAGTAACTGGCTATATATCCACCCAGTGAAAAGCCAACCAAGCATATTTTTTTATTAGGAAGGACATTTAATAATCCATCTACTATTTCATTTATATTTTCCCCCAATGGCAGTTCAATATGATTAATCGTTACTTTATCATTTATGAGGCGCTTTAAATCTTGCCAAAGCAGCTCATTACACATCGTACCTGGTAAAAAATAAATATCTTTAATCATATGTTTCTCAAACTAGTAGAAGTTTCTTTTAATGGCATAAAAATATGAATATCAGTTTAAATCAGGTTTACCTGTTTTAAGACTATGGAAGATTTTTAAATACCCATCCAATAATGGTTAAACAATAGAACTTGTAATTATAATAGCTGTATTCAATCTACCAATATTTGTAACAAGTTTGTAGTTGATCAATTCATTTTCATAAAATCAATTTTATTAATATTAAAGAAATAAACTTAGAATTAATCACTTAAAAAACTAATTACCATTTGTTTAAAATTTATACGAAAATGAAATTAAAGGCTATAATTTAACTTACCTTGCCCATTTATTCATATCAGCTCATGTTAAAATGGTCTTGTATTATATTATTCTTTTTCACCTGGATTTCTTCTGCATCAGCTAATAAAAATGATATCTTTGACCTAGGGCAACCTCATTTCGAAATCGTTGGCAATACAGACAATATCCCGTATGGCATAGTAACTTCATTCATTCAAGATCAACAAGGTTTTCTATGGATTGGTACGCAGCATGGATTAGTGAGATATGATGGCTATTTCTTTAAAAAATTCAATTATTCAGCGAATGATGCCAATTCAATTTCAGGCGATTATATTCAGACTCTTTGGTTAGATAATCTCGGGAAAATATGGATAGGCACAGCATCTGATGGTATTTCTATATATGATCCAACAACTGAGATATTTCAACATCTTAAATATGATAGTAATAATGACAACAGCTTAAGCAGTAATAGAATAAATGCCATTTTAGGTGATAACAAAAAGCATGTTTGGATTGGTACTAATAATGGTCTTAATCTATACGATACAGCTACTGGTACAATAGTACGTGTAAATCAAGATAAAGAAAGCAGTATTAATCTCAATCATAATAGAGTTTCAGCTTTATTTATTGATAATAAAAATACGCTTTGGGTTGGCACTGGAAGTGGCTTAAATAAGTTAAAAAATAGCTATAATGGCAAGTTCGAATTTATTGATATACCTACCAACATTAAAAATCAGTTAAACAATACTTTAATACTCGATATACAGCAATATGAAAATGGTAAAACTTGGTTAGGTACAAAAACACAAGGTGCATTTTGGATCTCATCAACTAACAACATTGGTAAAATCATTAGTGATAACTCAGCATTCAGTTTCATTTCTAAAGCATGGATTGTAAGTATTTTACAAATAAATAAACACGAAATCTGGTTAGGTAGCTTTACCAATGGTGTAATTGTTGTAGATGCGATATCAAACAAAGTCGTTCGCCATTTTAAACATGATAAAACTAAACTAGGTACAATCCCCCACAATGATATAAGTGCATTATTCAAAGGTAACTCAGGCTTAATTTGGGTCGGAACTTGGGGGGGCAGTTTTAGTAGAATGAACCCTTATAACAGCGGTTTTAAAACAATTCGTCATAGTCTTACTCAAAAGAATACAATCAGCTACTCTGATATTAGATCTATTTTAGCACTCGATAACGGACTAATTTGGATTGGTACTAAAGGCAATGGTATTGATATTTTTGATCCTAAGATAGGCTTAATTGGTGGTTTCAGACCTTTAACAAAAGAGGGCGGAATTTTTGAGGATGGCGTCATTATGTCACTGGCTCAATCTTCAGATGGCATAATCTGGATCGGCACCAGAGAATCAGGACTATACAAATATATACCTAAGCTAAATGTATTTAAGCATTACACAACTACAACTGGCCTTATAGATAATAATATAAGAAGAATAATGCCAACCAAGAGTGGCAAGTTATGGTTAGCAACATCTGCTGGTATTAACCGTTTTGATCCAAAGTCAGAAATATTCGAAACATTCTCAACAGTTTCTAAACCCAAAGAGCTGTTTATTAATGTATTTAATTCTTTAGCTGAGCAGGAAAATGGTACTGTTTGGGCTGGATCTCATGGTGGTTTATATGCTCTTCCTTTAGGGGAAAAACAATTTATTCAAATCACACACAATGATAAAAATAAAAAGTCTATTTCACATAATAATATTCCAGGCTTATTAGTTGATAGTAAGGATCAGTTGTGGGTTGATACCCGTTATGGCTTAAACCGTTTAGTAAAATGGCAAGGAAAATCAAGTGAATTTGAATCTATAAATACTCACATGAAACAAGAAGGCTTATATTTTGGAGGTAACCTTTTAGAAGATAAATTAGGCCGAATTTGGACTCAATGGTACATGGTGAATCCAAATAAATGGCTATTAAATAAATTACCAATTTCTGAAGATGCATCACTTGGCACTCCATGGCTCGGTTCATTTACTAAAACTAAAAAAGGGACTTTAATTTATGGAGGCACAAAAGGGCTACTTTTAATCAAACCAGAAAAATTTAACCAATGGACTTACCAACCTCCCCTACAAATCAGTGAATTAAAAATAGATGGCAATAAAACGAATAGCATAAACTTAAAACATCTGTCTCTTTCACCTAAGGTCAAAAATTTAAACATAGAATTTACCGCTTTGGATTATTCAGGCCCTGATAAAATAAATTACTATTATAAACTTGATGGTTTTGATACCGATTGGATTTCTGCAGATCCAGCCCATAGAACCATAAATTACACAAATTTAGACCCTGGTGACTATACATTATTTATTAAAAATTCAAATAAAAATGGTCACTGGAATACAGAACCATTTAGTTTAAAAATAACGCAACAACCAAGCTGGTATCAAACAGTTTGGATGAAATTTATTTTTCTTTTATTATTTACATCAACTATTTATATGATGATGAGGTTAAGGGTTAAAAACCTTAAAACTCAAAAAAAAATATTAAGGAAACAAGTAACAGAACGTACAGCAGATATTTTGTTATTGGGCGAAATAGGAAAGGAATTAACTTCAAAGCATAATTTTGAAGAAGTACTAGAACCAGTCTACAAGAAAATAAATAAAGTACTTGATGCTCATGTATTGCTATTAGCTACTTTAGACCTTCAAAATCATCAAGTTAATGCAAATTTAATCATAGAAAATAATATCAAAATTAAACCTGTAGTTTTTGATTTAAAAAATAATGACTACCCTGCAGCTTGGTGCATTAATAATAGAAAAGAGCTCATAATAACTAATAAGTCTGATTTTGATAACTTCTTTAAAAGTGAATTAGTGAGCCCTAAATTTGGAAATGTGATGAACTCGATCGTTTATCAGCCACTTATAATACGAGATCAGTTACTAGGGTGTTTAAGCATTCAAAGCCCTAATTTTAATGCTTTTACAGAAGAGCAACTTGATATGATCCGTACACTTGCAAGTTATACCGCTATTTCAACAGCTAATACCTTAGGTTTTGAAAAACTAAATAAAGCCAATAAAAAGCTAGAATCAGCTCATGAAGAGCTTAAAACCGTTTGTGAAGATTTAGAAAAAGTAAGTTTAACTGATCAGCTAACAGGTGCACATAATCGGCGTTTTTTAAATAAATTCATACCTCAAGAGCTTGCTAAAGTTCAGAGGGACCATTATATGGTACCAGATCACACGCAAAGCGGATTTGGTTTTATTTTGATAGATATAGATCACTTCAAATATATTAATGATACTTTTGGCCATGATGCAGGTGACAAAGTACTAATACAAATAGTACAGATCCTGAAACAAACCTGTAGAGATTTTGATTGGGTTATACGTTGGGGTGGGGAAGAGTTTTTAGTTGTTAGCAGATTCACTCAGCGTGATCAAATGAGTATATTAGCAGAGCGGATCAGGACAACCATTGAGGAATTTGTATTTGATTTAGGAGAAGGCAGGACAATAAATCGTACTTGCTCTATGGGAATAGCTGGTTTTCCATTTATTCAAAAACAAGCCAAAGCTTTTATATGGGAGCAAACATTACAATTGGCAGATCTTGCTTTATATGTTGTTAAAAATAATGGACGTAATGGATGGATCAGCTTATTTGAAAATCATATTGTTGAGGCTGAAACTTTTTATACAGAAGCGCTGACGCATTTAGATCATGTGATTGAACAAGGTGAAATATCATTTGAAACTTCTTTAGACCCAGCGAAAATTATTTTCAAATAGCACTGGTTAGTTTTATTCGATAGCTAGTAATGGCTCACATATATTATTTCTTTATAAATTAATGCTTTCCAAGTTGAAAAAACAATCATTTCTGACTAAAACTAAATAAGCTTATTAATTTATTTTGCTGTTAATTCATTAAAATTAACCATGCATTAAATATTTTTAATTTAGTTACATAAAGGGCAATATGATGAAACTCACAATCGTAAAATTAATATTATTATTATCCTGCGTGTTGCTTAGTTTACAATTAGGAATTGGTATTTATACAGATTTACAAGTCGCAAGTATTGGCCATGAAATAAAAAATATTTCTGAAAAAGATATGCCTTTAACTAAAGGCATAACAAAAGTTGTTGAACATCAGTTAGAACAAGAAATTCTTTACGAAAAAGCTTTTAAAGAAGGTTTGGAATTACAAAATCCTGCACTAAAATCACACGCTAGCGGCAAAGTAGATCATACAATCACTAAGTTCAATAACATTGGCGAAAAAGTAGATTCAGAAATTAAAACAATCGAACATTTACTAGAAAAATTCATTAATGATAGTGATAGTGATAGTGATAGTGATAGTGATAGTGATGAAATGAACAAGATTGAGTTTAAAAAATTGTTAAAGGGTATGAAAAATTTAGAACATGCGCATAAATCATGGATGGAACACAGTCTCAAAGCACTCATCGCGTTGATGTCTAGTGATTTTGAAACAGTTATAAAAATCGAAGATAGTATAGAGCATGAAGCTGAACTTCTCACCGAACATAGTGAATCATTACTGTTAGAGATTGAAGAGTTCACCGATGAAGCCATAAAAATAACTTTAGAACATGAAGAAGATTTAGTGGTGAGTATTATTGTGAGCCTTATTGCCTCAACTATTATAACGATTGCTATTACATATCATTTAATTTCTATGTTAAGACATGGCTTTGAATCTGCTGAAGAAGAGGTCAATCTCATTGCGAATGGTGATTTAACACATCCTATTTCTGAACATTCACTTGGTGAAATAAATTCTATGTTGCAAAGAATTGAAGAACAAAGAATTAATTTATCTGAATTGATTTGTGGTCTTTCTGATGTATCTAGTCAAATACATACCTCTTCAGACACACTTTTATCTAATGCTGCGGCAACACATGAACAAACACATAATCAACTCAAAGAAATAGATTTAGTGGCAACTGCGATGCATCAAATGTCGGCATCATCAAAAGAGGTCGCAGAAAACACCAGTAATACACAAGGTGTTACTGAAGAAGTGGGCATATCAAGTGAACAGAATAGAGACTCAATGGGTAAAGCCAGTACAGCAATCCATACATTGGTTGAAAGTATCGAGTTAGCGTCAACTCAAGTTAGTAATTTATCTGAAAATAGTGACAAGGTCGTTCAAGTATTAGATGTTATAAAGAGTATTGCGGAGCAAATTAACCTTTTAGCACTCAATGCAGCCATTGAAGCCGCGCGAGCAGGAGATCAAGGCAGAGGGTTTGCTGTAGTGGCTGATGAAGTAAGAACATTAGCGCAAAGAACACAAGAATCTACTCATGAAATAGAAACAATGCTTGATGAATTACGCACTGGTAGTGAAGAGACCGTAAAATCGATGGCTTTATGTAAAGAGAAAGGAGAACAAGGTGATGGCTTAACTGAAGACGTGAAAAAAGGAATTCACAATATACATCAATTTATAGAACGTATTGGAGAGCTCAATACGCATATTGCTACAGCTGCAGAGCAGCAATCAACTGTCGGTGAAGAGCTTTCGAATTCATTAACTGTTATTAAAACAGGTGCAGAAGAAACCGATCAAGTTGTAGATGATATTGCAGAAGCAGCAAACCAACTGACTGATGTTAGTAATAAGCTTACTAACATGCTTAAAAAATTCAAAACCTGATTAAAATTGTTTTAACAGCCCTAGCGATAACCAGATATTAATATACTGAATTAAAATATGAGCTATATTTTCAGGCGGATGTGAATTAATTAAACTCTGACAAAGTAAACTAAAATTTTGCTTTCTCTTTATTAAATTTAACAATTCAAATTCTTCTTTTTCTAATAGTTTGTATTCAGTTACTTTACTTGGTGTACGCCAAATCAGCCATAATCTAGGTTTATCAACATCCGGGCTCGGCGGCGCTGATTCATTTTTTAATGTTTGAAAAGATTCAACAGCTGAGGTTTTAAATTCAACTAATTGCACACTTGAATGTAAATTAAAAACCAATAAAGGCCAATCAATTTCGTTTAACTTCTCTAACAGCTCAGTTGTTAAAGTTAAATCGTCTGTCGCATCAAAAGCGTGTAGTAATAACCGCTCAAATTGTGCAATATCAGCTAAAATTTTATGTTGTTTAAAAGGTTTAGATTCAGATAAAAATCTTGGTAGGTTTGCAGTGAATTCCCTTAATGAATTATTAACCGAAGGGTATGCTTTTAAATACCCTTCAACCATAACATCAAATAAATCATCACCAAGGTATTTACCTAGTTGCTCGTGATCTTGCTCTATTACTTGTGTTAATCGGATCCTATATGCAGTTTGATAAATAGATAAACGCTCTCTTGGTTCTAATTGCCCTTGTTGGGCAATACTGTTAATTAAGCGATTTGGTTTATTTTGCATTAAATTCATGAATTGCTTTTGAATACTTGCTAAATTAGCCATGTTTTAACTCACCTTGATCAAACCAAATATCTTTAACTTGCGTTTTAGCAAACGTCAATTCATTCAACATACTACTTAAAGGGGGAATATTACCATCACGCTCAATCATGGTACTAATCGGTCCGAGTGTTTGTGCATATTGACGAAATAAATCCCAAACGGGATTTGGAATATCTTCATCATGTGTATCTATTACATGGGTACCAAAATCTTGATGCCCTGCTAGATGTATTTGTTGAATACTCGCCTTAGGAATAGTATTTAAATAGGTCATAGGATCAAAGTTATGGTTACGCGCACTTACATAAACATTATTAACATCCATTAAAAATTTACAGCCCGTTCTTTTAGTCAGCTCTGCCAAAAAGGTCCATTCTGGCATTTCTGATTCATTATAAGTAACGTAACTAGAGACATTTTCAAATATCATTTCTCGGTTTAAATAATCTTGAACTTGCGAAATACGAGACTCGAGATGTTTTAATGCTTCTTCAGTATAAGGAAGTGGTAATAAATCGTGACTATTAATACCCCCAACAGATGTAAAACAAAGATGATCTGACATCCATTTAGGTTGTACTTTTTCAGCGAGATGCTTTAATGAATCTAAGTAATTAAAATTTAAGGGTTCAACACTACCAATCGACATTGAGACTCCATGCATAACAATTGGATAATCTGCGCGTATTTTTTCAAGGTAATACCAAGGTTTCCCTCCATCTACCATGTAGTTTTCAGATATTATTTCAAACCAATCCACATCAGGTTTAGTTTGAATTATTTCCTCAAAATGCGTACTACGTAAACCTAAACCGAAACCTAAAAATTCTTTCATACCGACTACTTTTAACATAGTGAATAACAGTGTTAATTAGCCAATAATGGCTAATTAACATAACTTTTTTAGCTATCGACAGAACCGCCAATATCGCCACATGCTTTAGCTGGCATTGATACAAAACCAGTACCTTTACATGACGCATGACCACCACATGCATTATTAGCAGTTTTACAGTCATTATGTCCACCACAAATATTTACATCATTACAATGTACAAGTGCTGTTTTTGCAACTTCCCCTACCCATTTATCAGTCACTTTACCACCGACATCACCACATGCTTTTGATGGCATTGCAACAAAACCAGTACCTTTACATGATGCTTGGCCAGCACAAGCGTTACTTGCCGTTTTACAATCATTATGACCGCCACATACATTCACATCATAACAATGCACTAAATCAGTTGTACCTGATGAATTTGCAGCAGCGGATACTGAAGGAGCTGAGTCTGTACTACCACAGCCGACTAAACCTGCAACCATTGCAGCCATCGCTGCACCTGTAAATGCTTTCATTGTTAATTCCTCTTGTAAATTTGATTATACCAAACCACTTAAAGTAACTTACTGTGTTTGGGTTTATTATAATTAGCCGCTTAAGCACGCTAATCATTAAGACCTGAAGCAATTGAATTATCTTTCAGCTTAGTCGTTATTTCTTTTAATTAAGTTTAGGAGGGATTCAATATGTTGCGAATAAATCGCAATTATTGAGCTTTTAATGGCGGTGTTAACTGAATAATCACAATCTAGAGATTCAAGGTTATCGTCGAAGGTATTTTAGGTTCATTCGCAATTTTCTATATAAAATGGTAAGCCGTTAGCTATCTCACAAATGGACTTAAGGCACTCGCTTAAACTTGATATCCCATTAGCTATCTATTGTAATTTACACTTACTAAAAACAGATAAGCATAAACTAAGTAAGCGCCTTCTGTTGCGACACTTTTAACTTTAAAATTGAGAAAAGGAGCCGATGGCTCCTTAAAGGTTACTTTACGACTTTATGCGTTTTAATGAACGACTCTACCGCTCAGTACATGGGTATATTCACTATTTTCTATCGTAACAGAACCATTAACTAACACAGTTTCAATACCACTTGATAATACATTCCACTTTTCAAAGTTGGCATTATCAGTGAAGTTGTTTTCATCAAATACAATGATATCAGCATAATTCCCTAGTTTAATTTCACCACGCTTTTTCAAGTTCAGGATTTTGGCAGTTTGAGTGCTACTTTGTTTAATAAACTGGCCTAAAGTCATTAGCTTTTGCTCTTTTACATATTGACGATACTTTTTAGGGAAACTTGCATACTTACGTGGATGACCATTGGTGCCATCTGAAGAAGTGACAACCCAAGGTTTTACCATAAAGTTTTCAATATCATCTGGTGACATATTAAATGATGCAACACGTATTTGCGGACCTTGTACTAACTCGATTACCGCATCAGCTTCAGCTAAGTTCATTTGAGAGGCAAGCTGTTTAAGTGTTTTACCAACTAACTTTTGATCTTCAGTGACAGTAATTAATAAAGCGTCACCTCCGCCACGACGGCGAATATTTTCAGTTATTTCTGTTTTAATTTTAGGAAGCAATTTAGTATTGTTTAACCTTTGGTGAAACTTCTGCTTAGAATCAGCCATAACCCATTTTGGTACAACTGCACTTGTCAACATAGTGCCTGATGCTTGCCATGGGTATTGATCTGCTGAAATACTAATGCCTTGCTGTTGAGCAGCTTCGATTTGCTTGATCACATCATTGCTTTGACCCCAAACATCGACTCCTAATGCTTTAATATGCGCTATATGCAAATGAATGTCGGCTTGCTTTGCAATATCAATTGCTTCAGCAACAGCGGCTTTAAAACCTATATTGAAGGTACTTTCATCTCTAAGATGTGTATCGTATATGCCTTTATATTTTGCAGCTGTTTTAGCTAACTGAACAACTTCGTTGGTATCAGAAAATATACCTGGCACATAATATAAGCCGCTCGATAAACCTATTGCACCTTGTTGCATTGCGGTATTTAGCAAGGCTTTCATTTGTGCTATCTCTTGCGGTTTAGCAAAACGCTCTGCTCTGCCTATAACTTGGGTTCTAAGCTTACCATGGCCAACTAATAACGCAGTATTAGTGCCTATGCCATTTTGCTCAAGTGCTTGTTTAGCTTTAAGGTAATCTACCGGTCCACCACCATCATTACCATTTACAACTGTGGTAACACCCTGAGTTAAATAGTTTAAATTGCTATTTTTATCTTGACTCATAAGCTCTTCAAGCGAATGTGTATGTGCATCGATAAATCCAGGACTCACAATCTTACCTTTTGCATCTATAATTTTTTTAGCATTAATTACTTTGCTGTTTGATGCGTAAATGCCACAGATAAGTTGTTTACATACCGCAATATCTAATTTTTGACCTTGATTATTAGTGCCAGTATAAACTGTACCTGATTTTATCAATACATCTACTTGAAGTTCAGGGTCGATATTTGTTGATTTTGCTGATAAAGAATTATCAGTACATGCCATTAGGCTTAAACTTAAAATTACAGCAGCCGATAATTGCGTGCTTTTAATTATCTTAGGTAATGTCATATTATTTCCCTGTCACTGGATCGCTATTTAAAAGTGTTGTCATTAAGGTATTTGCAGCACTTACAGCTAAAGTATTAATGAATTTTCTATCTGTATTATCACCCATTTCATAGGTGATCGCATGTGCTTTATATTTATCAGTAAAATACTGTTTAAACACACCTTTACCTGGGTTATTCCCAGGTTTTTGAATCACAGTAAAATCTGGGTATTGCTTATCTAAACTGTTTAGCCAGGTTTCAACTAAATACGGTTGATTCATGCCATAGTCTGATGGCATCGTATAAAAAATATCTTTGTTAGTTGAATGAAAGTCTACCGCCATGCGCATTTTCTGATTTTCGCCAACAAGCTCTGTTAAATAGTCATCAACATGTTTAGATTCTATTTGATCGAATTTTTTCCAACTGCGATTTAAATCTATGCCATTTGCGTTATGCCTCCAATTCCCTAATTGAACGCCATCAGGGTTTAGATTAGGAACCACAAGTACATTAAATTGTTTTCTAAACTTTTGAGCAAGTTTAGATTCAGATAATAGTGTTTCAGTAAATGGAAAAATTGCTAACGCGCCTGTCACTTCTGGTGGGTGCTGGCGACCTAGTATAACTAACCAGTCTTTTCCCTCACCTTTTGTTTCAATTTTATAAATTGGGCGCTTTTGTGTAGAGTTACCTAACACTTCTTGGCTAATATGCTGTTGTTGGGCTAAGTATTTACCCCATTGATAATATTGGTCATTTGTTAAAATTTCTTGTGCTGAAATCCAAGTTGGATTATCACTCACACTTAAATGAAATGACATTTTATTTTTTCTTAATCTATATTTTTGTAATTGCCAGTTATGTCCATCTTGACTTACTTTTGGTGGGTATCTATGTGTACCATCAACGACCTTCATTACCACTTTTATTTCGGCAGGTTTATCTGCAATTACTTTAAATGCATACCAAGGACTATCATTAATCGGGGTATTTTCAGGAATTAAAGTTAATTGATAAGTTGAGTCGTTAAGCTGTTTACATTCATCTAATCGTGCAGCAGCAAAATCGTGTTGAAATTTAACTTCAGGGAAATCACACGCTAAAGTTGCAAAGCTTGAAAGTGCACAGAGTCCAACTAATAGAATACGTTTCATAAATCTAGCTCTTTGTATTTGTGTTTTTGAAGGGGCAAAATATTTGAAATAAAATACGGGCCTAAATAGGCCCGTTTTATGAGGTGTAAATTAGAAAGTTTTACTGAAACTCATGTGGAAATAACGACCTCTATTTGAATGAAGGCCACCAAAGTAGCCATAACCAAGTTCATCAGCTAAAGGCGGTTGCTCATCAAATAAATTACGAACACCAATACGTAGCTTGCTATCTTGTAGTACAGTTTTCCCTTCAAAGCGATAATCAGCATAAAAGTTAAACGTTTGGTAGCTGTCTACTGGTAATTTCACTACGACGTCATCAATTTTTGCTGTTGTACTTGAATCTTCCACTTCACTAACATAACTCGTACTTAAACCTGAGCCCCATTGTTCCATACGCCAGTTAATAGATGCTCTTGCACGCAATTCTGGACGACCATTTTGTTTAAGTAAATCACCTACATTTTTAACAACTTGATCTTCAGGTACTGCTGGGTTGCCAGCTGCTTGCGCTGCTAATAACTCCGCAGAGATTGCATCTGGAATTTGCTCAAACTTAGTTAATTTAGCGGCATTAAGTGTAAATTCCCAATCACCAAAGCTTGTTTCCCAATCGTAAGTCAAACTTAAATCAATACCTTCTATTTCTCTTTTATCAAGATTTTGATAAGTATTGTTAATTTGAATCACTTCATTCGTATCTGGATCACGAATTACATTTTCGTTAGAAGAACCTTGTGAACGTAATAGTGAATCATAAAGTAAATGAGATGAACCTGGTAAAATACCCACTAAGTTTTCTTGTTCAATTCTCCAAGCATCTACTGTGATAGTCATTTGCTCAGATGGTTGGAATACAAAACCTAAAGAGATGTTAGTGTCGTCTTCTGGTGTTAAATCTGTATTACCACTTCTTACATCAACGATGCCATATTTTTTATCTAATACCGGGTCGTATAAGCTATTACTACGCGGTACCGCTTCTGCAGTAACTTGTGGTAAACCTGGCGCTCTAAAACCACCCGCATAAGATGCACGAACACTCATCCAGTCAGCAGGCTCCCAAAATAATGCTATTTTTGGTTTTAGTGCTGAACCTACATCTGAGAAGTTTTCATATCTAGCCGCTACTTGTAATTCAACATAGTGATCGCCGTTATCTACAATTGGAACTAGCACTTCTACGAATGCAGAAGCCACATCACGATCACCTTTTGAATCTGGTGTTGGGCTACTACCCAGTACATTACTACCAGAAAGTTCGACACCTGTGATTTGATCAATAAATGGATTGCTACCATCTAGTAATTCATCACGATCATCTTCAAAAGTTTCGTGTCTAAATTCTAAACCCATGGCAAGACCTACACTACCCGCTGGTAAATCCCAAAGTTCACCATTGCTCATTTTAAAATCAAATGAGGTAAGGCTTGTTTTTGAATCTCGTTTTACATCAACCATAAATTGGTCAATCACACTACGTGGGTTTAAGCTTGTATCGCCCGAATTTGGATTGTTTACATCACCACCAGTGAAGATATTATAAGCGTTTGATGCATCTGTACTATTAATCGCAGCTTGGAATTTGCTAGCGTGTATACGGTTTGCCATATCATTGGTTTCAGCTTCAGAATAAAATGCAGCTGTTTCCCAATCCCAATTACCCGATACACCACGAATACCAGCAAGTGCACGGTAACTTGTATCATCAACTTCTACATTTCGAGGACCCGTATCAATCGGGCGATAACTTCTTACTTTAACTTCTTCATTAAAAGGATTGAAAGCAGCGTCAGCTGAGATCATAAATCTTTGTGCAGTTAAGTTTGGTGTTTGTTCACGTAATCTTTCAGCGGTAGCGCTATAATAAATTGCTTCGCCAAATAACTCTAAGTCATTGCCTAAATCATGCGTTATATAAGTATAAAAATTTAATCTATCAACATCTGATACTAAAGATCGATCTGGACCACGATCATAACGGTTATCTCTTGGAAAGCTTCCGCTATCAGCACATACGCCACCCGTTAAGTCAACAACACAACCTGATTGAGAATCAGGTTGTAAATGGAAACGACCTAATTCATCAGATTGAAAGTCACCCCAAGGCGTTGCAGTTGTACGATTATCTAATTGTGTATCACCAACAAATTCTTCAGGTAATCCAGGGTATTCACGTAAATCATGGCTTGCAGAATAATCACGTTCACTTGCCATCATGCCATTACGTTCGTAATAAGTTGCAGAGGCTGTTACATGTGTTTTGCCACCGTTAAGATCAAAACCGGTTAAATA